>Ga0209450_10000775_pt1 | contig 16120 bp, 16 predicted proteins | sample FrelakmetLWP11LW_FD_187149 | JGI IMG/M metagenome (GOLD analysis project Ga0209450, IMG submission 187149) | Freshwater lake sediment microbial communities from the University of Notre Dame, USA, for methane emissions studies - LWP11 LW (SPAdes)... | ecosystem: Environmental > Aquatic >...
GTGGGCCGGGCAGAGACGAAACGCGGCCGATCGCCGTTGCTAGACTGGCTTGGCCATGAGCCGTGTCGTGACCCGTTTCTGCGCTGCCTGCGGACAGCCGATCGTGCGGCGCGTGCCGGCCGGAGACAGCCGCGAGCGCGACGTCTGCGAGCACTGCGGCGCGGTGCACTACGTGAACCCGCGGCCGGTGGTCGGGACGATCCCGGTCTGGGAGGACACGGTGCTGCTGTGCCGGCGGGCAATCGAGCCGCGCTACGGCAAGTGGACGCTGCCGGCCGGCTTCATGGAGGTCGGCGAGACCACCCGCGAAGGCGCGTTGCGCGAGACACTGGAAGAGGCGTGCGCGCGGGTGACCGTCGGGCCGCTGTTCACGATGATCGACGTGCCCTACATCGAGCAGGTGCACGTCTTCTTCCGCGCCGAGCTGCTCGACCTGGGGTTCGCGCCCGGCGAGGAGAGCCTGGAAGTGAGGCTGTTCAGAGAACCGGAGATTCCCTGGCAGGAACTGGCGTTCCGCACGGTAGCGCAGACGCTGCGGCTTTTCTTCGCCGACCGGGCCCGCGGCGAATTCGGCACGCACGTGCACTCGATCGACGTGCCGGCGCAGCTGGCGCAGGCCGGGAGACCATGATCCCGTGGCTGGCGCCGGACGATCCGTTTCCGCCGGTCGAACGCAGCCTCGCGCACCCGAACGGCCTGCTGGCCGCCAGCTGGCATGTCGATGCCAACGCGCTCGTCCTTGCCTACTCGCAGGGCATCTTTCCCTGGTACGCCGAGAACGATCCGGTGCTGTGGTGGAGCCCGGACCCGCGCATGGCGCTGTTCACCGACGAGTTCATTGCGCGTCGCTCGCTGGTTCGCCGCATCCGCGCCGGCCTGAACGCGGGCCGCTTCGAGGTCCGCGTCGATGCCGATTTCGCGGCGACGATGCGCGACTGCGCGGCACCGCGGCGCGGACAGGACGGCACCTGGATCACAGAGGAGATGTTCGACGCGTATTGCGACCTGCACTACCGCGGCCTGGCGCACAGCGTCGAGGTCCTCGCCAGCGGGCGAAGAATCGGCGGCCTGTATGGCGTGGCGATCGGCCGGATGTACTTCGGCGAATCGATGTTCAGCCTCGAACCCGACGCCTCGAAGATCGCACTCGCGGCGTTGGTGCAGCTATTGCGGCTCGAAAAAGTGCCGATGCTAGACTGCCAGCAGGAGACTTCCCACCTTGCCTCCCTCGGTGCCCGAGCCATTGCGCGTGCTGATTTCTGCTCCCATGTCGCGGCTGCCGTGCGACAGCCGCCGATCGACTGGTCGCGCTACCGCGGCAGCGCGGTGACCGACCTGCTGCGGGCCTACTGACGTGGCAAATCTCAAGGAGCTGCCGTTCTCGGCGCTGCAGTTCTACGCCACGGCGCCCTACCCCTGCAGCTACCTCGAAGACCGCCAGGCGCGCTCGCAGGTGGCGACGCCGGCGCACCTGATCAACGCCGACGTTTACTCGGAACTGGTGCGGCTCGGCTTTCGCCGCAGCGGCATCTTCACCTACCGACCGCACTGCGACGGCTGCCGTGCCTGCGTCCCGGTGCGCGTGCCGGTGGATGCCTTCGTCGCCAACCGCAGCCAGCGGCGCGCCTGGCGCCAGCACCGTGACCTGACCGTCCGCGTGGTCGGTCTGGCCTTCGACCAGGAACACTACGACCTGTACCTGCGCTACCAGTCGACACGCCACGCCGGCGGCGGCATGGACAACGACAGCCGCGAGCAGTACTCGCAGTTCCTCCTGCAGAGCAAGGTCAACACGCGCCTGGTGGAGTTTCGTGCGCCGGCCGGCAATGCCGACGAACGCGGCCGCCTTGTCGCCGTGTCGATCATCGACGTCCTGAACGACGGCCTTTCGTCCGTCTACACGTTTTTCGACACGTCCGATCCGCACGCAAGCTACGGCACCTACAACATCCTCTGGCAGATCGAACAGTGCCGGCTGCTGCGGCTGCCCTACCTGTATCTCGGCTACTGGATCAAGGCGAGCCCGAAGATGGCCTACAAGGCGAAGTTCCGGCCGATCGAGATCCTTCAGCAGGGCCGGTGGATCAGCCCGGCGGACTGAACACCGAGCGCGCGCCGGGCACCGGCCGCCGAGAACCGACCGTGCTGTACGACCTCGCCCGTCCGTTCATCTTCACCCTCGATCCGGAGACCGCGCACCACGTTGCGTTCTCCAACCTCAGCCGTGCGCATGTCCTCGGCCTGACGCGCCTGCTGCGGCCGCATGTGGCGGATGATCCGGTCGAGGTCATGCGCCTCACCTTTCCCAACCCGGTGGGGCTCGCCGCCGGACTGGACAAGAACGGCGAGTACATCGACGCGCTGGCCGACTTCGGCTTTGGCTTCATCGAGGTGGGCACCGTCACCCCGCGGCCGCAGCCGGGCAATCCGGCTCCACGCCTGTTCCGCCTTCCGCCTGCACGCGCGCTGATCAACCGCATGGGCTTCAACAACGACGGGCTAGACCGCTTTGTCGCCAACGTGCAGGCCAGCCGCAGCCGCAGCGTGGTGCTGGGGCTGAACATAGGCAAGAACGCCGTCACACCGATCGAGAAGGCGCTCGACGACTACCTGATCGGCCTGCGAGGCGTCTATCCGCTGCTGCTCGACCGCCCCGGCTACGTTGCCGTCAACATTTCCTCACCGAACACGAAGAACCTGCGCTCCCTGCAAGGCGACGCCGAACTGACGGCGCTGCTCAACGGTTTGCGCAAGGCTCGCCGGGAACTGGCCGACAGGCACGGCCGGCGAGTGCCGCTGGCGCTGAAGATCGCGCCGGACCTCGACGATGCCGAACTGCCGCGCATTGCCGATGCGCTGGTGGCGAACGAGATCGATGCGGTGATCGCCACCAACACGACAGTTGCGCGCGAGGGTGTCGCTGGCCTGCCGCATGCCGACGAGGCGGGTGGGTTGTCGGGAGCGCCGCTGACTGCGCGTTCGACCGAAGTCGTTCGCCGGCTTGCGCGACACCTGAAGGGGACGATGCCGGTGATCGGCGTCGGCGGCATCATGAGCGGCGACGATGCGGTGGCGAAGATCGCCGCCGGCGCGGCGCTGGTGCAGCTATACACGGGCATCGTCTACCGCGGGCCGGCGCTGGTGGGCGAATGCCGGCGCGCGATCCTGCGCCACCGTCAGCGGGCGGGATAGTGGCGAAGCGCGGACCCGTTCGCGGCCTGAGCCCGGGGCGCGAGGCCGCCCCGCCGACGATCCGCTGCTTCGTCGCGCTGCAGCCCGATGAGGCGGCGCTCGAGCGGCTCGATCAGCTGGCCCGCGCGCAGCATGCCCGCTTTCCCTCGGCGCGACGCATGCGGCGCGAAAACATGCACCTGACCCTCGCCTTCATCGGCGCGCTCGATGCCGGCCGCGCGCAGCAGGTGGCAGCGGGGCTTGCCGCTAGACCACCCACGCCCTTCGACTGGTCACTGGACGCGGTCGGCGCCTTCGGCGGCGGGCGCGTGCTATGGGTCGGCGGAGCCGACGCACAGCTCGATGCGCTGGCGGCATGGGCGCGCGGGCTTCTCGATGAAATCGGCGTGCCTTTCGACCGCAAGCCCTTTGTCGCCCACGTGACACTGCTGCGCAACGTGCCGCGCGAGGCGGCGCGCGACGTTGCCAGCAGCATCGAGGCGCCGATCCTCTGGCATGCGCGTGCGCCGGTCCTGCTCGAGTCGAGGACCGACTCGAACGGCATTCGCTACGTGCCGGTCACGGTGCGCGCCGACAACGGCTGATTTGGCGAGGATCAACACTCCTGCAAAGCGTCGTTGACGCCGGCGCGCGGCGCGCCGGATGCTCGCCGCCATGCGCAAATCACCGCTGTCGCGCCCACGCTGACCGCGGCGGGCAGCCGGGGCCAGCACGCGCTCAAGCGTCTGTCCCCTTGAAGCGGTCGCGCAGGGAGCCATTGCATGGGACCGGTCGCCATCACGCTGATCATGCTGCTCGGCCTGGCCGGGTTCAGCTACCTCTGCTGGCGCAAGCTGGCGATCGTCGCCGCGCTGCAGCCCGAGGTTCGCTGGGACAACCCCGGCAAGCGGCTGGGCAGGCTGCTGTCGCTGGGATTCCTGCAGTCGCGGATGATCTCCGGCGAACCGAAGCCGGGCGTCATGCACACCGTGATCTTCCTCGGCTTCATGACGCTGCTGGTGCGCAAGGTGCAGCTGCTGGTCATCGGCTACTCGCCGACCTTCGTCTATCCGGGCACGATCGGCGGGCTGTACGCGGCGCTGAAGGACGTCGTCGAGGTCGCGGTGACGGCGGCGGTGCTGTACGCCTTCTGGCGCCGCTTCGTGCTCAAGCCGCGCCGTCTGGAACCGAACCGCGAGGCGATCCTCGTGCTGTCGCTGATCCTGACCATCATGGTCACGGACTTCCTCTACGACGGCTTCAAGTTCGCGCTGCTTGGCGGAAAGGACGCCGGCATCGCACACGAGCAGTCGTTCGCCTTCGTTGGCTCGGCGGTCGCGGCGGCGTTTTCCGGCCTGTCGCCCGAGGTGCTCAACTTCGGCTACCACGCCTTCTACTGGATCCAGATGCTGACGGTGTTCAGCTTCCTGGTCCTGCTGCCCGCCGGCGAGCACTTCCACATCGTCACCGCATTGCCGGCCGTGTTCCTCAGCCGCGACACGCCGCTGAACCGCGTGCCGTCGGTCGACCTGGAAAAGATCATGAGCGACGAGGCCGGCGACGACATGAAGGTCGGCGTCACCACGGCCGCCGACCTGGTGTGGAAGGACGCCTTCGACGCCTTTACCTGCACCGAGTGCGGCCGCTGCAAGGATGCCTGCCCGACCTTCCTGACCGACAAGCCACTGGCGCTCAAGTGGGTGCACGACAGCGTCAAGCACCATCTGCTGGACAAGCGCGAAGCGATCATCGCCCGCAAGGCCGACGAGCTGCCGCCGCTGGTGGGCAATGTGATCTCCGAGGACACGCTGTGGGCCTGCACCACCTGCGGCTACTGCGAGCACGCTTGCCCCATCCAGCTTGAGCACCTCGGCAAGTTCTTCCGCATGCGCCAGCACCAGGTGATGATGGAAGGCGCTTTCCCGGCCGAGCTGAAGACGCTGTTCGACAACTACGAAAGCGCCGGCAACCCGTGGGGGCTGCCGTCGGACACGCGCGCCGACTGGGCCAAGGGCCTCGGCGTGCCGCTGCTCGAATCGGCCGAGCAGGCGAAGGATCTCGATTACCTGTTCTACGTCGGCTCGGCGCAGTCGTTCGACGACCGCAGCCAGAAGGTCGCGCGCGCGTTCGTGAAGATCCTGCGCGCTGCCGGCGTGCGCTTCGCGATCCTGGGCCCGGCCGAAGGCTCGACCGGCGAGTGCGTGCGCCGCGCCGGCAACGAGATGCTGTTCCAGACACTGGCGCAGGCACTGGTCGAGACCCTGAACGGCATGCAGGTCGTCCGCATCGTCACCTGCGACCCGCACGCGTTCAACTCGCTGAAGAACGAGTACCCGGAGTTCGGCGGCCGCTACGAGGTCGTGCACCACTCGCAGCTGATCGACAGGCTGATCAGCGAAGGACGGATCCGTCCGCGGGCCTCGTTCGAGAAGGTGATCTACCACGAGCCCTGCTACCTCGGCCGGCACAACGGCGAGTACGAGGCGCCGCGGCGCGTTCTCGCCACCGTCTGCCGCGATGCGCCGCTGGAGTTCCCGCTGAACCGCACGCACGCGATGTGCTGCGGCGCCGGCGGCGGCCGCTTCTGGATGGAGGAGCACATCGGCAAGCGGATCAACGTGACCCGCGTCGAGCAGGCGCTGCCTCAGAACCCGCAGCTGATCGCCACCGCCTGCCCGTACTGCACGACGATGATCCGCGATGCGACCGCGCAGCTCGGCTGCGACGAGAAGATCGGCACGCGCGACATCGCCGAACTGGTCGCCGAAGCGATCGAGGCGCCGGCAGCGGCTTAATCGCTGCGGCGCGTGCCTCAGCCGCGGCCGGCCTTGCGCTCGCGGTACTGCTCGATGAAGGTCCGGCCCGACGGCGCCGGAAAGTCGCGGTGGTCGGTCCAGCCGCCGGCCAGCGGCAGCGAACGGATGCGGCCCTTCTCGCCGCCCATCCACCTGAGCACCCGGGCGCCGATGCGCGTGAGCGGCCGGTAAAGCGCCGGCCTGACCGCCGCGAACGCCCACGCGCTGATGGCGGCGCGCTCGTACCAGGGCCGCAGGCCGCGTTCGACCTGGCGCTCGCGCAGCTTGCGCAGCAGGTCGGGCAGCGGAATCCTCACCGGACAGACGACGCTGCACTGGCCGCACAGCGTGGCCGCCTGCGGCAGGTCGAGCGCGTTCTCGATGCCCACAAAGCTCGGCGTCAGCACCGAGCCCATCGGCCCCGGATAAACCCAGCCGTACGCGTGGCCGCCGATCTTCTGGTACACGGGGCAGTGGTTCATGCAGGCGCCGCAGCGGATGCAGCGAAGCATCTCCTGGAATTCGCCGCCGAGCAGCCCCGTGCGCCCGGCATCCATCAGCACGAAGTAGGTGTGCTCCGGCCCGTCGGCCTCGCCGGGCGCGCGCGTCCCGGTGAGCAGCGAGAAGTAGTTCGAGATCGGCTGGCCGGTCGCCGAACGAGGCAGCAGCCGCATGATCGTCGCCGCGTCCTCCAGGGTGGGCAGCACCTTCTCGATGCCGGCGAGCACCACGTGCACGCGCGGCAGGATCGTGCACATGCCCTCGTTGCCCTCGTTGGTGACCAGCGCGACCGAGCCGGTCTCGGCGATCAGGAAGTTGGCGCCGGTCACGCCCATGTCGGACGACAGGAAGTGGCCGCGCAGGACCTCGCGCGCCTCGCGCGTCAGCTGGCGGATCTCGGTCTTGCGCGGCGTGCCGTGCGTGCGCGCGAAGAGGTCCGCGACCTCGTCACGGTCCTTGTGTATGACCGGCGCGATGATGTGCGACGGCGGCTCGTTGTCGTTGATCTGCAGGATGTACTCGCCGAGATCGGTCTCCACCGACTCGATGCCCGCGGCGCCAAGCGCCTGGTTGAGCCCAACCTCCTCGGAGACCATCGACTTCGACTTGGTGACCTTCCTGACGCCGTGCCGGCGCGAGATCTCGACGATCAGATGCGCCGCTTCCGCGTGCGTCTGCGCGTACAGCACGGTCGCGCCGCGCGCGGTGGCTTCCCTCTCGAAGCGCTCCAGCCAGGCGTCCAGGTTCGCCAGCGGCCGGTTGCGCCGCTCCACGGCGGCGTCGCGCGTGCCCTCGAAGTCGTCGAGCTCGGCAATCGCCGCCGCGCGGGCGGTGATCACCTTGTCGGCAAATGCGCCGAGGTTCCTTTGCAGCCTCGCGTCGGCGAGCTTCATCGCCGCGCGCGACTTGAAGTGCATGCTCTGAACGTGCATAGCGCCCCCGGTCCTAAGCGTCGCCCGCCAGCACCTGCGCGACGTGCAGCACGCGCGTCGTCTCGTCGCCGGTGCGGCGCAGCCGGCCCTCGATGTTCAGCATGCAGCCAAGGTCGCCGAGGACGACTGCCTCCGCCCCCGAGGCGCGGATGTTGCGGCACTTCTCGTCGACGATCGCGCCCGAGACATCGCCGTACTTGATCGAGAACGTGCCACCGAAGCCGCAGCACTGCGTGCGGTCGTTCATTTCCGTCAGCTGCACGCCCGGCAGCAGTGCCAGCAGTTGCCGCGGCTGCGCGGAAACACCGAGTTCGCGCAGGCCGCAGCACGAGTCGTGATAGGTGATGCGTCCGCGGAAGTCCGACTCGAGCCGTTCGATCTTCAGCACCGTGGCCAGGAAATCGGTCAGCTCGTAGGTGCGGGCAGCGAGGTCCTCGGCGCGGGCCTTCAGATCGGGATCGTCCCTGAACAGCTCGACGAAATGCACCTTGATCTGGCCGCCGCACGAGCCGGAGGGGACGACGACGTAATCAAAGCCGGAGAACTCGTCGATCACCTTCTTCGCCAGCGCGCGCCCGGCGGCGGCGTCGCCTGAGTTGTAGCCGGGCTGGCCGCAGCAGGTCTGCGTCGTCGGTACCTCGACCGTGCAACCGGCACGCTCGAGAAGCTTCAACGCCGAAAAGCCGATCTCCGGCCGCACCACATCGACCAGACAGGTTACGAAGAGTCCGACTCGCACGGCTGTTCCTTCCGAGACGTCAGGCGGCGCAAACGCCGGGACAACCTGGGTGAAGTGCTAGCGTCGTTTCGTATTGCGGCATAAAATTACGCGTCCCGAACCCCGCAGCGCACCATGACCGACCGCCCCACGAAGACCGCGCCCACGCGGGAAAAGACCGCCATTCAGGTGATCGAGCGGATGATGAACCTGCTCGATACGTTGGCGACTCGCACAGGCGCGGTCAGCCTCAAGGAACTGGCGCTGACCACCGGGCTGCACCCCTCGACAGCGCATCGGATACTAAACGACATGGTGGTCGGTCGATTCGTCGATCGCGGCGAGCAACCCGGCACCTATCGCCTCGGCATGCGGCTGCTCGAACTGGGCAACCTCGTCAAGGCTCGCCTGTCGGTGCGCGAGGCGGCGATCGAGCCGATGCGCGAACTGCACCAGCGCACCGGGCAGACCGTCAACCTTTCGGTTCGGCAGGGCGACGAGATCATCTACGTCGAGCGCGCCTACAGCGAGCGCTCGGGCATGCAGGTCGTGCGCGCCATCGGCGGCCGCGCGCCGCTGCACCTGACTTCCAGCGGCAAGCTGTTCCTGGCGGCCGACGATCCGCGCGTGGTGCGAGCCTATGCCACCCGTACCGGGCTGGCCGGCCACACGCGCAACTCGATCACCGACCTGCCGAAACTGGAGCGCGAGCTTTCGCTGGTGCGGGCGCGCGGCTACGCGCGCGACAACGAAGAATTGGAAATGGGCGTGCGCTGCATCGCCGCCTCGGTTCGCGACGATTCGGGGCGCGTGGTGGCCGGGCTGTCGCTATCAGCGCCGGCAGAGCGGATGAACGATGAATGGGCGTCCGACTTGATCGCCGCCGCCCAGCAGATCTCGCAGCAACTCGGTCACACGGCCGGCGCGGAAGCGGCGGCATCAGCGCCCGCACGGCCGCGCGGCTGATCGACGCTCGTCACTCCGGAGCCAGCGCCGGATGAAGGCTTGTTTGCCTCGAGCCACTGACGGATGCGTTGCGCGTCGCCGATGCGCGAATACTTGCCGACGGAATCGAGCAGCACCACCACCACCCGCTGGCCCTCGATGACGGCCTGCATCACCATGCAGCGGCCAGCCGCCGAGATGTAACCGGTCTTTTGCAGGCCGATGTCCCACTCCGGGTTGGAGGTCAGGCCGTTGGTGCTGCCGTAACGGACGACGCGCCTGCCGATCGGCAGCTCGAGTTCACTGCTGGTCGAGTACTCGCGCAGCACGGGATACTGATAGGCCGCGTTGACCAGCTTCACCAAGTCGGCGGGCGAGGAGCGGTTCTCGGGCGACAGCCCGGTCGGATCGGCAAATCGGGTGTCGTGCATGCCGAGCAACTGCGCTCTGGCATTCATCGCCGCCACCGTCGCCGTCAGGCCGCCGGGATAGGTGCGCCCCAGCAGCTGCGCCGCGTGGTTCTCCGAGGACATCAGCGCCAGGTGCAGCGCCTGTCCACGGGTCAGCTTCACCCCCGGGTTGAGCGAAGAACGCATGCGGTCGATTGTGCGGTCGGAGCGCTCGACTTCCAGCGTCTCGTTCAGGTCGAGATCCGCCTCCACCGTGATCAGCGCCGTCATCAGCTTGGTGATGGACGCGATCGGCAGCACCGCGTGCGGGTTCTTCTGGAACAGCACCTCGTTGGTGTCCTGGTTGACGACCAGCGCCACCGATGACTTCAGGTCGAGCGGATCATCGGAGCGGTGCAGTCCGGCCATCTGCCCCTCGCTCGGCCGGACCGGCTGCGCCGGCGGCTTGCGTGAGCGCGTTGCCTTGGTGTTGATTGCCTTGCTCGTGGTGGTCTTCGCCTTTGTCACCGAGGGGGCGCGACTCTTCGATGTCTGCGCGAGGACGGCCTGGGGAATAACTGCCATGACCGCAACGGCAACAAGGGCGACGACCAGATGACGCACGATGATTCCCCTCCATTTCCCGACTTCCGACCCGCGCAGGCAGTATCGCCAGCGCAGCCCCGACCGCCTATCAGCCAAAAGTCGGGCGGCGACCGCAATACCCATCGACGCGGGACGGTCTGGTTCTTCTAACTTCTCAGATTTGGCCCGCAAATCATTGATTCGACGCGAGTCTAATCGGAGCTCTTCGGAGCTGTAAAGCACATTCAGCCTAGACCGCTTCGGCGATGGCCCGGCCGAGATCGGTCGTCCCGGCGGTGCCGCCGATGTCGCGGGTCAACGGCGCGTGCTTCGGACCGGCGGCGAGCACCGATTCGATCGCCTTGAGCACCGCAGCCGCGGCGTCGGCATGGCCCAGCCAGTCGAGCATCATCGACGCGCACCAGATCTGGCCGATCGGGTTGGCAATGCCCTGGCCGGCGATGTCGGGCGCCGACCCGTGCACGGGTTCGAACAGCGAGGGGAACTTGCGCTCGGGGTTGAGGTTGGCCGACGGTGCGATTGCGATCGTGCCCGTGCAGGCCGGCCCCAGGTCGGAGAGGATGTCGCCGAACAGGTTGGAAGCAACCACTACGTCGAACCGCTCCGGGAAGCGCACGAAGTGCGCCGTCAGGATGTCGATGTGGAACTTGTCGTGGCTCACCTGCGGGTAGCCGGCGGCGATCGCCTCGACCCGCTCGTCCCAGTACGGCATGGTGATCGAGATGCCGTTGGACTTGGTGGCCGAGGTCAGGTGGCGGCGCGGCCGCGTCATCGCCAGTTCGAAGGCGAAGCGCACCACACGGTCGACGCCGATGCGCGTCATCACCGTTTCCTGGATCGCGAACTCACGCTCGGTGCCCTCGAACATGCGGCCGCCGATCGACGAGTACTCGCCTTCGGTGTTCTCGCGCACGACGACGAAGTCGATCTCGCCGGGCGCGCGTGAGGCTCCGTCGGCGCGGACCAGCGGCGAGCGGATGCCGGGCATCAGCTTGCACGGCCGCAGGTTGATGTACTGGTCGAACTCGCGGCGGAACTTCAGCAGCGAGCCCCACAGCGACACGTGATCGGGCACGGTGGCCGGCCAGCCGACGGCGCCGTAGAAGATCGCATCATGGCCACCGATCTGGTCCTTCCAGTCCGCCGGCAGCATCGTGCCGTGCTTGGCGAAGTAGTCGCAGGAGGCGAAATCGAAATGGTCGTAGTGCAGGTCGAGACCGAACTTGCGCGACGCAGCCTCGAGCACTCGCATGCCCTCGGGGACGGTTTCCTTGCCGATGCCGTCGCCGGGAATCACGGCGATTCTCTTCCTGCTCATCGAAGCCTCCTCGGTTGCGCGACCGCAGGCGCGGTCGCGCGTTCAGTTCAAAGGAACAGCCGCTCGACCGCTGCACGCAACGCAGGCGGCAGCAGCGCCGGTCGCCGGCTGGCGCGGTCGACGTACACGTGAACGAAGTGTCCCTGCGCACTGGCGCTGTCGCTGAGCGCACCAAAGAGCGCCAGCTCGTAGCGCACGCTCGACCTGCCCGCGTGCGCCACGCGCAGGCCGGCATCGACGCGCTGCGGGAATGCCAGTTCGCTGAAGTAGTTGCACTGCGTCTCGACCACCAGGCCGACAACGGTGCTCGCCTGAATGTCGAGCGCACCGGCCGCGATCAGGTATTCGTTGACCACCGTATCGAACCAGCTGTAGTAGACAACGTTGTTGACGTGCCCATAGGCGTCGTTGTCGCTCCAGCGGGTCTGGATCGGCAGGAAATGGCGGTATTGCGCGCGCGTGTGCGCGGATGGTCGCTCGCTCAACGGACCCCCTCGTCTGTTCTCTTGCGCAGCACCAGCGCCACGCCGCTCATGGCGACCAGCACGCCAGCCCAGGCGCGCAGGCCAAGCGCCTCGCCGAACAGCGCCCAGGCCAGCAAGGCCGTGGCGGGCGGCGTCAAATACATCAGGCTCGCCACCTCGGTCGCCCGCCCGCGCCGAATCATAGTCAGCAGCAACGCCATCGCCACCAGCGACAGCACGACCACCGACCAGGCGAGCGCGAGCCAGAACTCCGCCGCGAAGTCGACCTGCCACTTGCCGCTCGCCAGCACGAACGGCAGCGTGACCAGGAACGAGGCGCCGAACTGGATGGCACTGCCGGTGCGCAGATCGACGCCGACGCCGAACCGCTTCTGATACAGCGTGCCCGCGGTGATGCCGGCCAGTGCGAGCACGTTGACCAGCAGCGGCGCCAGCCCCACACCCTGCAGCGTGAAGCGGTCGGATAGCACGAGCGCCACGCCGCCGAAACCCAGCACGAGGCCGATCCACTGTCGCGCCGAGGCCCGCTCGCCGACGGCGCCGGCGAGAAAGGCAGTCAGCAGCGGCTGCGTGCCGACGATCAGCGCCGACGCGCCCGCCGGCATGCCTTCGGCGATCGCCCACCACACGCCGCCGAGATACGTCGCCTGCAGCAGAACGCCGACGACGGCCACGTGCAGCCACGAAGCCACGTTGCGCGGCCAGGGCGCGCCGGTGATTGCGATGACCGGCAGCAGCACGAGCACGACCGACGCGTAGCGCCACAGCAGGAAGGCGAGCGGCGGCGCATGCGGCGACGCGTACTTGGCGACGATGAAGCCCGTGCTCCACAGCAGCACGAAGACCGTCGGCATCGCCGCAACGAACTTCGGCGCGCCGTGCCACGGCCGGACGTCAGCCAACGCCGCTCTCCGCCGTGTGCTCCCAGCCGCAGCGCAGCCAGTGCGCGCAGGCGGCCCGGACCGTGTTCAGGTGGACCTGCACGCTGGTCTCGATGTCGTGGCCATAGCCTCCCGCCATCGTCACCGCGATCGGCACGCGCAGGCGCGCGGCGAGATCGAGCACCCGCGCATCGCGCGCGCGCAGCCCCTCGTAGGTCAGCCGCAGTCGCCCGAGGCGGTCGCCCTCATGCGGATCGGCACCGGCGAGATAGATGAGGAACGTCGGCGCGAAGCGCGCCTGCATCCGCGCCAGCGCATCGTCGAGCGCGGCGAGGTATTCCGCATCACCGGTGCCGTCCGGCAGCCCGACATCGATGTGGCCGTCGATCTTGCGCGTCGGGTAGTTGCGGTCGCCGTGCAGTGAGAGGGTGAAGATTTGCTGGGCTCCGCCGGCGATCGACGCAGTGCCATCGCCCTGGTGCACGTCCAGATCGATGACCGCGACCTTCGCCAGCGGCTGCGCACCACACAGCGCCAGGGCGGCGATCGCCACGTCGTTGAAGACGCAGTAACCCTGGCCGCGGTCGCGTTGCGCATGATGCGTGCCGCCCGCCAGGTTGACGGCAACGCCCTCGTTGGCCGCCGCCGTGCAGGCGGCAAGCGTGGCGCCCACCGAGCGCCGCGAACGCTCGACCATCTCGACCGACCATGGAAAGCCGATGGCGCGCTGCTCCGGCGCCGAAAGTTCACCGACGATGACGCGCCGCACGTAGTCCTCGTCGTGCGCCAGCAGCAGGTGCGCATCGGTCGCCGCCGGCGCCTCCTGAAGCGACGCCTCGGGCAACTCCCGTTGGACTCGTTGCCGCAACCGGGCGTACTTCGGCATCGGAAAGCGATGGCCCGGCGGGAGCGGAAGAACGAATCGATCGCTGTAGAACGCTTTCAGCGCTGGCTCCCGTCTAGAAGCGCCATTCTAACGACGCAGCCCGACGAGTCCGCCCATCCCGCAGCGCGACAAAGACCCTCGCCAAACAGTGCTTTTCGACACCTCCTTAATGTCGTATGCAATTGTTTTGTTTGTGTTTTACAGTAGAGGTGAGATTTATGCGGCGACGCAACAATTCTGCTTGACAGCCCCGCCAAGATCGCCAACAATTCGTTTGTGCGCCGCAGCAAAGCAAGAAGCAGCGCGACGCAGTTCCAAGTCCCCTTTTGCTGAACCAGACAAGGAGTTGAAGATGATCACCACCCCCGCCCAAGTCGCTGAATTCCAGAAGAGCCAACTGGACGCGCTGTTCGCGCTGTCGCACACGATGTTCGAAGCGACCGAGAAACTGGTCGACCTGAACCTGGCCGCCACCAAGGCGCTGCTGGAAGAGTCGGCTGATCGGACCCAGGTCATGTTCGGCGTCAAGGACGCGCAGGAACTGCTCGCCGTTGGCAGCAGCTTTGCCCAACCGGCCCTCGAGAAAGCGGTCAGCTACAGCCGCAACGTCTACGGCATCGCTTCGGGCGCCAGCGCCGGTGTTTCGAAGATCTTCGAAACCCAGATCGCGCAGAACAACAAGCAGGTCGCCGAGATGATCGAGGTCGCGTCGAAGAACGCCCCGACGGGCGCCGAACCCGCCGCCTCGATGTTCAAGAGCGCGCTGGCCGCCGCCAACACCGCCTATGACACGTTCAACAAGGCGACCAAGCAGGCCGTCGACATGGCCGAGTCGAACTTCAACGCCGCCAGCGCGGCGACGGTGAAGGCCGCCAACGACGTGGTCAAGCCGAAGGCTCGCAGGGCAGCCTAAGACAACCGGGGGATGGGCGCGCCCCTCCCCCGCTGTTAAGGTGCAGGTATGGCAAGGTCGAACGCGAGCGTGAATACCCGCTTCAGCGTTCGGTCATGATCAGGAAACGTCGAAGCCTCAGCATCGGCAGCCTCGAACTGAGGGGCAAAGAAGAACTCGAAACGTAACGGTTGTCTCCTTGGCACCACTTGTCCGGACGCCAGTTCGGACTCCTCTGTCTCCTCCTTTGGTGGTGCTTTCAAGCCCGGTTCCCTGAACCGGGCTTTTTTTTACGTCAGTTCGAACGGTGCACCCAGCACCTCGACGCCACGCCTCAAGGTTTCGAAGGCAGCATCGATCGTCGATGGGTCGCCCTTGACCCCGAGTTCGATGTGGCGGCGGCGCGTGCGGCCGTCCTGGCCGTCGCCCAGTGACGGCAGGCTGTACGCCTTGATGCCAGCAAAGCGCGCCTCGACCTCCTCCATGATCGGCACCACCAGCGACTCGGCGGTGTCGAACACGACCATCGACCGCTCGCCGCTGCGATCGGAGTTGAACAGCGCCGAGTACTCGCCATCCAGCACCGCCTCGATCATCGGCCAGGCCATCGCCGGAAAGCCGGGCACGAAATAGTGCCGGTCGACGGCGAAGCCGGGGATGCGGTTGAAAGGATTCGGGATGATCCGTGCGCCGCTCGGAAACTCGCCCATTTTCAGCCGCTGCTGGTTCTCGGCCGTACTCATGTCAGCGCTGCCGCGGCCCTCGGCCGCCATTTCGGCGCAGCGCTGCGTGATCAATGCTGCCGCCTGCGGATGCAGTTCGACGTCGACGCCGAGCGCCGCCGCCGCTGCCTGCCGCGTGTGGTCGTCGGGAGTGGCGCCGATACCGCCGCAGGAAAAAACGATGTCGTTGGTGGCAAACGACCGGCGAAGCACTTCGGTGATCGCATGACGGTCGTCGCCGACATACTGCGCCCACTGCAGCCGCAGCCCGCGCGCCGACAGGATCTCGATCACCCTGGCCAGGTGCTTGTCGGCGCGCTTGCCGGAAAGGATCTCGTCGCCGACGATGATCAGGCCGATCCGCTGCATCGCCCCCCCGCTTGACCTGAAAGTGGCGATGGTATCGCCGCGTGCTCAGGCGACGGGATCGACCATCCGCCGCAGCCCGAGCCACTGCTGCCGCCAGAAGCCCTCGCCGTAGTCGTGGCTGCTCCCCTGCGGCGGCGGCAACTGGTCGCGGATGCCGGTCGGCTCGATCGCCGGGCGATGGTCGGCGGTGCCGAACAACAGGTCCCACACCGGGAAAAGCACGGCGAAGTTGCAGCCCTGGCGCCGCCCCTCGTGGCCGAAGCCGATCGCGTGGTGCACGCGGTGGAACACCGGGCTCACCAGCAGGTAGCCGAGCGGGCCATAGGTCCACGGCAGGTTGGCGTGCTGCACGCTCTGCAGCACGCGCGCGGCGATGGTCAGGCCGACGAACTGCGCCGGCTCCACGCCGATGGCCAGCGCCACCGCCGCCTTGATGGCGTCGTTGATCAGGCTGTCGAGCAGGTGGTTGCGGTCGTCGGTCCAGAAGGACATCTTGCGCTGCGAGTGATG
>Ga0209450_10000776_pt1 | contig 16113 bp, 16 predicted proteins | sample FrelakmetLWP11LW_FD_187149 | JGI IMG/M metagenome (GOLD analysis project Ga0209450, IMG submission 187149) | Freshwater lake sediment microbial communities from the University of Notre Dame, USA, for methane emissions studies - LWP11 LW (SPAdes)... | ecosystem: Environmental > Aquatic >...
CCCGTGAGCCTCGGCCTGGTCTCCGCCGCGCTGCCGGCCGAGTCCCCGGCCTCGGCCGGCGTGGACGGCTACCCGGTCGACTACTGGGTCGAGGAGCCCGGCACGGTGCGGATCGACATCGTCGACCTGCGCCAACGGACGGTGCGGTCGGCGGTGCGCGAGCACGTTGCACCCGGGCTCGCGCGCTACGTCTGGGACACCCTGGACGACGCCGGTCAGCCCTGCCGCGGGCTGCACTTCGTCACCGTCACGTCGGCGGCCGGGGCGACCCAGCGCCAGCCGATCCGCCTCGGGGAGGTGACGGGCGCGAGCCGCGCGCGGGTGCCCGCCGCGGTCGAGCGAGGAGCGAGCCGATGAAGCTGCTGCTGCTGCACGTGCCCAAGCGCAACCAGGTGTGGGCCGGCGTGCCCAACGTCTTCAACGACCGCTTCGCCTACCTCTTCCCGCCGCTGGCGGTGATGTACCTGTCGTCCTACCTCAAGCAGCGCAGCCACCACCAGGTGAACGTGCTCGACGCCGTGGCCGAGGACCTCGACTACGCCGACATCGGGCGGCGGGCGGCTGAGCTCGCGCCAGACGTGGTCGGCGTCTCGGCCACCTCGTCGCACTCGCTCGTCGACGTGCGGCGGTCGATCGAGGCGGTCCGCGCCGCCTGCCCGCGGGCGTTCGTGGTGCTCGGCGGCGCCCACGTCAACTCGTTCCCGGAGCTGGCCGTCCGCCTGCCGGGGGTGGACGCGGCCATCCAGGGTGACGGCGAGGAGCCGCTGCGCCTGCTGCTCGACACCCTCTCAGCCGGCGGCGACCTGCGCCAGGTGCCCGGCATCCTCCTCCTCGAGGTCGACGGTACTGTCTTCCGCGGCGCCCCGGCCCACCCGGTCGAGGACCTCGACACGTTGCCCTTCCCGGACCGCGAGGCGTGCCCGCCGCGGCGCTACTTCACGCCCGGCATGCGCGGCTTCCGCACCACCACCATGATGTCCAGCCGCGGCTGCCCCAACCGCTGCGTGTTCTGCAACGTGCCGACCCGCTACCGCTCGCGCAGCCCGGAGAACGTGGTCGACGAGATCGAGGAGTGCGTCCGCCGCTACCGCATCCAGGACATCCACTTCGTCGACGACCTGTTCAACGTCAGCGAGCAACGCGTGATGGAGATCAGCGAGCTGATCCTCCGGCGCGGCCTCGAGGTGTGGTGGGGCTACAAGGCGAGCGTCCGCCACACCAGCCGGGAGATGGTCCGCCTCGCCCGCCGCGCCGGCTGCTACCGCATGCACTACGGGGTCGAGACCTTCACCGAGGAAGGGCTCAAGGCGCTCAACAAGCGGGCCACCGTGGAGGAGATCGAGGAGGTCTTCCGCCTGACCCGGGAGGAGGGGGTCAAGCCGATCGCCTACATGATCATCGGCTGCCCGCACGAGCGCACGGCCGAGCAGATCCTGGAGGTGATCCCGTTCATGCACCGGCTCGCGCCGAGCTACGTGGTGTACTCGCTGTTCACCCCCTACCCGGACGCGCCCATCTTCCAGCAGGGGGTCGAGCGGGGGCTGTGGCCGGCCGACTGCTGGCAGCGCTTCATGCTCGACCCCACGCCCGACCACGACCTGCCCACCGCATGGCATGAGCACCTCGACAAGGCCGAGCTGCTGCGGGTTTTCAAGGCGGTCAACAACCGCTTCTACTTCCACCCGCGCACGCTGCTCAGGACCTTCACCTCGATCCGGACCACAGCCGAGCTGCGCCACATCCTGCTCGGCGGCTACCAGCTGCTGCGGATGGAGCTGCTGCGCGCCGGCAGCCGGAAGATCTAGCGATCAGCTGTCAGCTCTCAGCTCCCCCGCCCGCCCCGTCGGCTGCGTGGGCGGGGGCACGCGGAACACCAGCACCTCGTCGGTGGGGAAGGACTGCGGCGGGCCCAGGGCGCGCTCGAGCCAGGCCTCCACGTCGCGGCCCGAGAAACTTCCCGGTGGTGACCCCAGGCTCGGCTCCTCGCTGCCGCCGCGCTTCTCCCAGAACCGGTAGCCGTCGCGGTGCACCACCACCCGGTCGACGCCGCTCGCGGCGAGCTGGCGCAGGAAGCGGCGCACCGCGGCGGGCCCGGCGTCGGGCGACGGGATGGGGATCGGCGGCTCGTGCTCGCCGAGCGGGTTCGAGATCGCCGTGTCGCAGACCACGGCCTGGTAGAGGTAGTCGTGCGGGCCTGGGGAGAGGTAGGGCAGGTGGAGCGCGGCGCGCGTGCCGGGGCCCCAATCGTCGGCGCAGTAGGCCGGGGTGGTGACCTGCTCGACGACCAGGCGGCGGTACTCCGGCAGCAGCAGGCGAGGCTCGAGCACCATCAGCGCGCTCGCGACCAGGGGCAGGGCCGGCGCGACCCGGGCCAGCCGGGGCCGGCGGGCGGCGAGCTCCTCGAGCCAGGCGAGGCCTTCGCCGGCGGCCAGGAGCAGGGCGATCAGCAGCCACGGGTAGAGCCGGATCGGGAAGCGCAGAACCTGGCTGAAGGGCAGCTTGGCGAGCAGCAGGAACGGCATCGCCACCGTCCGCCCGCCCACCGTCACCAGCTCACCGGCGCAGGTCAGGTAGGGCCCGACCATGATCACCGCCAGGGCGGCGGCCAGGGCGAGCAGGATGGCGACGCCCCGCCGGCGGCCGACGACGCCTGCCACCGCCAGGGTCAGGGGCAGCAGGGGCAGCCCCAGCGGCAGGGTCTCCACGAGGTCCTGGTGGGGCTTTCCGGGGAACGTGCCCAGGTAGGGGAACCAGCGCAGCGGGTGGAACGGGTCGAGGTAGCCGCCCTCGCAGTGGAACTCCTGCACGGAGAGCCGCATCCGGTCGACGAGGAGGAAGTCGTCGCGGCCTGTCGCCCAGACGACGACGACGGCCGGCACCAGGATCAACACGGCCAGGCCGACCGGCGCGACCAGACGTCGCGAGGCTTCCCCCCTGGCCAGCGCGGCGCCGAGCAGGGCGAGACCGAGGAGCAGGTTGAAGACCGCGCAGGGCGGGTAGACGAGCAGGCTCAGCACCAGGCAGGCGCCGCTGGCCAGGGCGTCGCGGCGGCGGCGGTGGGCCAGCAGGCGGAGGAAGAACAGGGCGAACAGGGGCACCGGGAAGAGCACGATCTTCTGCACGAAGCCCTGGTCGAGCTTGAGGGAGACGAACGGGCCGAAAGCAAAGAGGATGGCGCCGGCGAGGGCGTAGGCGGTGCTGCGGAACCGGTCCCACAGCAGCCACCAGGCGCTCGCCGCGTTGCCGAGCAGGACCAGCAGCACGGCGAGGTTGTGCGCCGGCAGCAGGCCGAACGGCAGCAGGCCGAACGGCAGCATCAGGGCGACGTACAGCGCGAGGTGGAGCGAGAAGGCCACCTTGGCCCGGAGGTCCTGGCCGGAGGGATAGCACAGGGAGGGCGTCCACAGCGGGTCGACGTAGCCCTCGTTCAGCTGCTGCTGCAGGTTCCACTGGAAGAACAGGTCGCCCTGCAGGCCGGGGTGCTCGAGGTGCCCCGGCAGGTGGCTGTCCAGGCGTGCCGGCAGCGGCCAGGTGAAGGCCAGCGTCGCCAGCAGCAGCACCACGACGGCGACGAGAGCGGCAACGCGGGGCATCGGCTCGAGCCGCACGGCTCAGACCCCGTCCAGCGCCGCCCGCACGGCCGTCGCGACGCGGTCGAGGTGGCGGGGCTCGAGCTGGGGGTAGATCGGCAGGTGGAGGATCTCCCGTGCCGTGCGAGCTGAGTGGGGGCAGCTGGCGCCGTCCTCGGCGAACAGCGGCAGCGACGAGCAGTCGGCCATGAAGCCGAGGTCCGAGTCCACGCCGCGGTCGCGCAGCGCCCGGGCGAGGGCTTCGCGCTCGGGGTGAAGGACCGGGAAGCTCATGAACACGCACCCCTCGCGCAGCGGCGGCAGGGTCAGTCGCTCCACCCCCGCGAGACGGGAGCGCAGGTACCAGCCGTTCCGCACCCGGGCGCGGTTGAGGGCGTCGACGCGACCGAGCTGCGCCAGGCCGACCGCCGCCATGGCGGCTGACGGCCGCCGCGTCCGGATCGGGTCGCCGATCGCGCCGGGGGGCTCCTCCATGATCCGGTGGACGAGGTCGACGCCGCGGCGCTCGGCGAGCCGCAGCAGGGGCAGCAGGGCGAGGCTGAACGGCAGCGGGTGGGTGGCGACGCCGAGCGCCGCCGCCTTGACCATCAACGCCAGCGAGGCGAGCGGCCGGACCTGTCCGTGCCGGGCCGCGAGGGCCTCCAGCCGGCGTGCCAGCCCCTCGTCGCGGCAGGCCACGGCGCCGCCGCCGAGCAAGGTCAGGTTCTTGGTCGGGCCGAGGCTGAAGATCGCGCCGCGGCCGGTGGTCCCGACCGGCCGCCCGCCCGCGGCGGCGCCGATGCCCTGGGCGCAGTCCTCGACCAGGGTCACGCCGCGGTCGGCGCAGCGCGCCGCGGCCGCCGCGAGATCGGCCGGGTTGCCGTACAGGTGGGTGACGACGACGACCCGGGTGCGGGGCCCGAGGAGGTCGTCGAGGCGCCGCCAATCGGCCTCGAAGCTGCCGGGAGCGAGGTCGAGGAAGCGCGGCCGCCCGCCCGCGGCGCGGATCGCCGCCGGCACCGCCGGGAAGTTGAAGGCCTGGGTGACGACCTCGTCGCCCGGCGCGAGGTCGAGCGCCTCGAGCAGCCAGCACAGCGCGACGCGGGCGGAAGGGGCGAGGACGACGCGGCCGCCGCCGAGAAGCCGCCGGGCGAAGTCCCTCTCGCAGGCGTCCACCGCGTGGCGGCGCAGCAGCGCGGCGGCGGCGAGGAACGACAACACCTCGCGGTGCGAGACGGAGGGGCGGAAGCGGGGGATGGCGAGCACCTGCGGTCGGCCTCGGCCGTCAGTGTAGCGCTGTCGGCGAAGACCGCTGCCGGCGGTGGCTGTATACTCGCGGCCGGGGAGGGGAGATGGGCGCGGACCGAGCCGAAGGGTTGGGCGGGCCGGGGCTGGACCGGCCGGGTTGGTGGCGGCGCTGCCTGCTCGCTGTGGAGACCGGTGCCTACCGGCTCCTGCGCGCGCCCGTGTTCCTGCTGCTGGTGGCGTTCCGACGCTATGCCGGTCGGTGAGGCCTCCACCCCGCTGGATGGCGCTCCGCGGCTCGGCGCCCCGCGGCTCGGCGACGTCGCCGTCAGCTTCTCCGGCGGTCTCGACACCACCCTGGCCGTGATCCTGCTGCTCGAGGTGTTCGAACGGGTCCACCTCAACATCTACTGCAACGGCTACTGCCTGCGGGTCCACTCGCCCCACGACGTGGTCCAGAGCCTGCGCGACCGGTTCGGCGACGAGAGGATCGTCTGCCGGACCACCGCCGTGCGCGGCCTCCTCGACCACGTGCTGGGTGACTACGCCGCCGACCTGCGGCGGACGGGATCGCCCCTCATCTTCGACCTCTGCTGCCGGTTCTCGATGGAGCTGGCGACCCTGCTCTACTGCCTGGAGAACGGCATCGCCCACGCCGCGGACGGGCTCAACTGCGCGCAGCCGGTGATCTTCATGCTCGAGCCGGAGTACATCCGCATGGCCGACCGGTTCGTGGCCGAGCACGGCGTCCAGCTCCTCCACCCGGTCTACCACTTCGGCGAGCGGGAGGCGCGGCGCCAGATCCTCGCCGAGCACGGCCTCAACCGCGAGGTCAAGGCGATCAGCTTCGTCCAGCGCGTCGGCATCCTGCCGCAGATCTCGGAGCAGATCCTGTCGCAGCCGCTGTGCTACGCCCAGCTGCCGATCTTCCTCCTCACCTCGCCGCTGCGCCACGCCCCGGTGCTGCGTCGCTTCGGCCTGCCGCTCGAGCGGGCGATGGCGTACCGCGAGGAACGGCAGGTGCTGGCGCGGCAGCTGATCTCAGACCGCCTGGCGAACCGGGACCTGCCTCCGCCGGCGGACCGGCCGCGGCCGGTCGACGTCCGGCCCCGTCTCCCGCACGCCCTGGTGTGACGGTGCCCTGCCGGGTGGCAGAGGAGGGCCGAGTCGGCTATTCTTGGCAGGCATGAAACGCGCGCACGGGGGGAAGTCGGCTGTGGCCAGCGTTGGAGTGCTAGTGCTCGGCATGCACCGCAGCGGCACGTCGGTGGTGACCAACCTGCTCGCCGAGCTCGGCTGCGACCTCGGCGGGCCGACGATCGAGGGGCAGCCGGACAACCCGCGGGGCTACTGGGAGCACTGCGACGTGACGGGCATTCACGAGGAGCTGCTGCGCGCCACCGGGCGCGCCTGGAGCGACCCGTGGCCGATCGCCGACGACGACTTCCGCGGTGCGGCGGCGGAGCTCGCACGAGGACGCCTGGAGGAGGTGCTGCGGCGGGACATGCTCCCGCACCCGCTGTGGGTGGTCAAGGACCCGCGCCTGTGCCGCCTGACCCGCCTCTGGCAAGACTTGGTCGACAGCCTGGGCTTCGAGGTGCGGGTGGCGCACACCGTCCGCGCACCGTCCGCCGTGGCGCAGTCGTTGCTGGCGCGGGACGGCATCCCGCCGTGGAAGTCGCACCTGCTGTGGTTGCGCCACTACCTCGAGGCCGAGCTCTTCTCCCGTCGTTTTCCCCGCACGGTGGTGCAGATGGAGGACCTCGAGCGCCGGCCGGAGGCCGAGCTCGGTCGCCTGTGCGGGGCCCTCGGCCTCACCGAGCACCTGGCCATGGGTCGGGCCCAGGAGGTGGCCGAGCGGGTCTTCGCCCGCGAGCTGGTCCACCACCACGCAGACGACCGCGAGGCAGAGCAGGGCTTCGTGCTCCATCCCTGGGTCGCCCGGGCCTATGCCTGTCTGCAGGACCTCGGCGGCGACGGCGAGGCGGCGGCGCGGGCCGAGCTGGACGGTCTCCGCCAGAAGCTGGAGCAGGCCGACCGGCTGGTCGCGCCCGACCGGCGGAGCTTCGAGCTGGAGCTCGACACCGAGCGCACCACGCGCCTCACCAAGACGCTGGAACACTACGACCAGACGGTCACGGTGCAGCGGCGGGAGGTCGACGCGGCGCGGCAGGAAGTGGCCGTGCTGCGCGAGTACGCCCGCGCCCAGGTCGAGGAGTGGATGGCGCTGCGGGCCGAGCTCGGCCGGCTGCGCGACCGTCTCAGCGACTCCTCCTCCGCCGCGCCGCGGGTCGGTGCGGCGCCGCTCGGCGCCGGCGCAACGCCGGCTCGCGGAACCCGCGACGGCGCGCCCGTGCCGTCGCTGCAGCTGGACGCCGTGGTGGCGGAGCTGGCGACCGTGCGCGGGTTGGTCGAGGCGGTCTGCGGCGAGCTGCGGGGGGGCTTCGCCGGGCTCGACCAGCGGCACGTCGAGGTGCTCGGCCGGAGCATTGACTTCGCGGCTCGCCTGGAGGAGCGCTGGGCCGCCCTGGAGGTCGAGCTGGGCCAGGCGCGCGCCGAACTCGAGCAGGTCAGTCGCGCCCTCGAGCGGGTCACCGCCGGACGGGCGCAGGCGGTGGTCGAGCGCGACCAGGCGGTGGTCGAGCGCGACCAGGCGGTGGTCGAGCGCGACCAGGCGGTGGTCGAGCGCGACCAGGCGGTGGTCGGGCGCGACCAGGCGCTGGCCAGGAGCGTTGCTCTGCTGGCCGAGCTGGAGAGCCTGCGGGTCGCGCACGCGACCGTGGTCGAGGAGGGTCGGCGGCTAGCGCACGATTTCCACCAGACCATCAGCACCCGGTCGTGGCGGTACACGGCGCAGGTGCGCCGGCTGTGGGGACTCGTGCTGGCGGCGACGAGAAGCGGGGCGAGGTGATGGCCGCCCTGTCCCGCCTCAAACCATGCAACCTCCACGTCACCCACTCCTGGGGCGGCGGCGTCGACCGCTGGGTGAGGGACTTCTGCGCGCACGACCGCCATGCCGAGAACCTGGTGCTCCAGAACCTCGGCACGCCGACCTGCTACGGGGTCGGGGTCAGGCTGGTCGCGGGTCGGACGGGGCGCGAGCTCGGCCGGTGGTTGTTCCGCCAGCCGATCAGCGAGACCCGTGTCAGGCACGCGGAGTACCGTGAGGTGCTGGCCCGGGTGGTGGGCGACCACGACGTCTCGCACATCTACCTGTCTTGCCTGGTCGGTCACTCCCTGGACATCTTCGACCTCGGCGTGCCGGTGACCAAGATCCACCACGACTACTACCCGTGCTGCCCCAACATCTACATGTTCCGGGGCGAGCCGTGCTCGGGCGGCTGTGGTGAGCAGGAGCTCGCCCTGTGCCTGCGCGACAACCCGGTCAACTTCGCCAACGACAAGAGCTCCGCTGCCTACTGGCTGGAGCTTCGGGGGGCTTACGTCGAGGCGCTGGCGCGGCCGCACGTGCGGCAGGTCTGCCCCTCGGTCGAGGTCGTCGCTCAGCTGGCGCGGCTGGACCCGGCGCTCGCCGCCCTCGCCTACGCGGTCGTCCCCCACGGCATCTCGCTGGCGAAGAGGGACTCGTTCGGTGGCGCCGAGGAGGGTCGCCGGCTGCGGGTGGTCGTGCTCGGCATGCTGCACATCGTCAAGGGCCTCGAGATCCTCAAGGCCGCGTTCAGCCAGGCGCGCCTGATCGTCGACCTGTCGTTCCTGGGCGGCGGCTCGCACGGCCGGGTGTTCGAGTCCCGCTTCGGCGTGAGCTACCTGGAGAGCTACGGTCACGGCGACCTCGCCGGTTTGCTGGCGGCCGGCGGCTTCGATCTCGCATTGTTCGTCTCTGCATTCGCCGAGACCTTCTGCTACACCCTGTCGGAGGTGCGAGCCCACGCCATCCCGCCGGCGGCCAGACCCGTCGGCAGCTTTCTCGACCGGGTTCATGACGGCGAGGACGGCTTCATGATGGGGCCGACGGCCGACGACCTGGTCGCGTTCCTGCTGCGCGCGGACGCCCAGCGGGACCGCCTGCGCGAGGTGTCGCAACGCCTGCGCGCGCTGCCGGTGCGGTCGGTGGGCGAGATGGTGGACGACTACTACCGGTTGCGCGGCGACTACCCCGGGCTGGTCGAGCGCCGTCTGGCGGCGGCAGCGGGGGAGGACGGTCGCCCGGGGATCCCCGAGCCCTTGCGGCGGCCGCACGTGGTGCTCACGCGAGGCCTGGCGCGGTGATCCACGTCTTCACGTCGGCCGCCCCGAACTACGTCGGCAAGGTGCGGGCTCTGGCTGAGTCGGTGCGCGAGCACTGCCCGGGAGCGCGGATGCACTGGTTGGTGGCGGACGACGTCCGCGAGAGCCTGGTGTCGGGCCTCGACCGCGAGCCGTTCGACGAGCTGCTGTTCGCCACCGAGCTCGACGTGGGCGCCAGCCCCGGCTGGCTCTTCCAGCAGACCATGGTCGAGCTGTCCACGGCCATCAAGCCGGCGGCCGCGAAACGCCTGCTTGAGCTGCCGGGCTGCGAGGCGGTGCTCTACTTCGACCCCGACATCGTCCTCTTCTCGCCGCTCGACGACCTGCTCGCCGAGCTGGCCTGCCGGAGCCTGGTTCTGACCCCGCACCAGCTGCAGCCGGAGACCGAGCCGGGGGTGCTGTTCCACGAGCTGGACAGCCTGCGCTACGGGGTCTTCAACCTCGGCTTCATCGGCCTCCGGAGCTGCCCGGAGGTGTTCCGCTTCCTGACCTGGTGGCGGGACCGCTGCCTGCTGGCCGCTGGTGGCGACTGGCGCGAGGGCGTCTTCACCGACCAGAAGTGGCTCAACTTCGCCCCGGTGTTCTTCGACCAGGTCGGCATCCTCAAGGAGCCGCGGTTCAACGTCGCGCCGTGGAACGTCAGCCAGCGCTCGGTGCGGGGGAGCTTCGACGAGGGCTTCACGGTCGATGGCAAACCCCTCGGTTTCTACCACTTCACCGGCTTCGACAGCGGCGCCCACGTGGCTCACCTCGAGTCCGTGCAGGGCGAGAACCGGGCGCTGCGGATGCTGGTCGAATGGTACCGCTGGCGGACCTCCTGGCTGGCGGACGACAGGCCGACGGCGTGGAAGCTCGGCTCCTACAGCGATGGCACGCCGATCGAGGACCTCCACCGCCGGGTCTACCGGCTGCGGCCCGACCTGCAGGTGGCGTTCCCCGACCCCTACCGGGTGACGGACCGCGAGCCCTGCTACCTGGAGTGGTTCCGGCGCCACGCGGCCCGGGAGCTGCCGAGGCTCTTCAGTGGCTCACCCGGGCCGGGGCCCATGACAGGGGGAGAACGGTGACGAGAGCTGCGGCGCTGCTGGCGACCCTCCTGCGGCGAGTGAGAGCTCCTCGGAGCGGGGGCGTCTCGAGGCGGAGACGGCATGCCAGATGAAGCCGCTCGGTCGACTGACCCGGCTCGTCCGCGGCTCCGCGGGTCTCTCGAGGCTCGCGGCTCTCGGCGGAGCCCTGCTGCCGCTGCTCCTGATCGGTCCCGTCTGCTATCTCACCTCCGTGCACCGGGCCGTCGAGCAGGACGACGCGTTGATCTACCTTCGCTATGTGTGCAACTTCCTTGCCGGTAAAGGCTTGGTCTACAACGAGGGCTCGTTCTACAACGGTCTGACATCACCCCTGCATACCTACCTCCTGATCGTGGTCTCGTCCCTGGTCAGGGACCTGCAGAGGGCCTCGACCCTCCTCTCGGGAGCCTTCCTGGGTCTGGCGGCCCTCACCTTCTCTCAGGTCTTCAGGAGACAGCTCGGTATCCCCTTCGTCCTCTTCTCCGCGCTCCTCATGGTCTGCTCGCGCTACTTCTACGCCACCTTCGGCATGGAGACGACGGTCTTCATCTTCCTCATCGGAACGTGTCTCTACCTCTTCGAGAGGAACCGGACCCGCGGGCTGGGGATTGCCTGTGCGTTGCTCGTCCTCACCCGGCCCGAGGGGGTCTTCCTCCTGGTGGCAATGGCCATCGAGCATTACAGACAGGGCCGACCCCTCCCAAGGCTGGGGGACCTCGTCCCTCCAGCCCTCATCATTGCTGCCAACTGCCTGTTCAACCTGGTCTACTACGGCGCCGTCCTGCCCGGCACATCGGCAGCCAAGATCTACTTCGGCATGTCGTGCTACTGGGGTGAGTGGCCGACCGCCTTCCTCCGCGTCGGGTACCACTTCACGTGGTATTTCCAGTCGAGCTACTTCCTGTTTCTTACCGAGCTCTTCCTGGCTGTCGTGGGGATGATCAGCCTGCGCTCGAAGAGCCTCAACGTGGTCACCATCTCCTTTCTCGCTCTCTACACCGCCTTCTACGTCCTGCTTAACATTCCGAATCATCCCTGGTACTACGGGCCCTACTATGCCATTGGCTTCTTCTGGGCCGGTGCCGGCGCCCAGTGGCTCTGGGGGAGGCTGTCCGGCATCAGCGTTCGATCGTTGCGGGTCGCCGGAGCGACGGTCGGCGTGCTCCTTCTGGCTCTCGTCCTGGGGCGGAATTTCGAGATCACGAGGCGGATGAACGCGTGGAATGACCGCCATGTCCCCTACCACGACATCGGCCTCTGGATGCGGGACAACACGCCCAGGGACGCCAGCCTGGCCGCCGTGGAGATCGGGACACTCGGGTGGTTTTCGGAGAGGCCGATCATCGACATTCTCGGGCTGGTGAGCCCGCTGAACGCCAGGTTCGTCGCCGACAGAGAGATGGGTCGCTGGCTGCAGCACTACACGCCCGACTACGTCCTGGCTCACGATCCTCCCTGGCAGCTCGAGACTGGCATTTGTGATGCCGCAGCGAATGGCTACCTCGTGGAGCATCCGACCTTCAGATACCCCGGCTATCGGCTGTTCGTGAGGAGAGACCTGGTGGGGCGATGAGTGATACAGAGCAGTGGCCTGGGGTCGGCGCGGGCGGTAGAGACTGGCGGCGGCGCAGCCTGCGGTCAGGGGAAGCCCCTTCCCTGCCGCAGCGTGGACGGGTCAGCTCAGCATGATCTCAACCACCGCGTGGGTCAGGGGCTTGGCAGCACCAACAGCCCTGACGCACGAGGGATTGCTGTGGCGCGGCTTTGACCGCCGACGCGGCGCGGCTGACCAGAACGCCGAGGAGCGCGAGCGAGTGCGGTGGGTCAGTCGACGACCCTGTAGACCGCGTCGTGCTCGCGGGCGGCCTCGGCCACCTTGATGCCGACCTCGTCGCCGGTTCGTGCGCTCGGCACCGACCCGTGCTCCATCTGGATGGAGGCGACGGTCTGCGTGAAGTCGGTGGTGTGGCCCTTGATGTGGATGGTGTCTCCGACCTTGATCTCGCCGGCGGTCATGCGCACTGCGGCGACGCCGATCTTGCCGAAGAAGTGGGTGACGACTCCGACCTGCTCCTCAGCCATGGCTCATCCCTCTCACTGTGCGCGGCGGACCCGCGCGAGTCAGGGTGTTGTTGCCATCAGGGTAGCGCCTGGGGGCGCACGCTGCAACCGGGTAGAGGATCGGAGGCGCCCTCCACCATCCCATTCCCGATCGCCGCGGCGCGCGCTTCGTACAATGTCCGTTGTGCGCCTGAGGAAGGAGGTCTGCGAGACATGACCGTCCGACATGCCGCGTGCAGCTGCGGCAAGCTCACCGCGAGCGTCCGCGGTGAGCCGGTCCGGATCTCGGTCGACGAGTCGCGCAAGCACTTCTGGGTCGACCTGCCTGCCGACATCGAGCACCTCGACTGAGCCCTGAGGATCTTCCTTTGCTACACATCTATGTCGACGCCGACGCCTGCCCGGTCAAGCAGGAGGTGTACCGCGTCGCCCGCCGGTATGGCCTCGAGGTCACCCTGGTGGCCAACTCCTGGATGCGCGTGCCAAACGAGCCGTGGATCTCGCTCGAGGTCGTCGGGGAGGGATTCGACGCGGCCGATGACTGGATCGTCGGGAGGCTGGCTCGGGACGACATCGTGATCACGGCGGACGTTCCGCTCGCGAGCCGCTGCCTCAAGGCGGGCGCGCGCGTCGTCGGTCCGACCGGAAGGCCGTTTACCGCCGACAACATCGGTCAGGCCGTGGCGACTCGGGACCTGCTGGCGGGCATCCGCGGCGCCGGAGAGATGACGGGGGGACCGCCGCCGATCACCAGGCGCGACCGCTCGCGCTTTCTCCAGCAGCTCGACGAGCTGATCCAGTCGATCCGGCGCACCGAGTTTGCGGCGCCTTATGGATGAGAGAATCACATCATGACGATCTTTCTGCTCTTCGTGGCATATGCGATCGCCCTCAGCGTCGCGCTGGCGCGGGCAGGGCTGCACTCGCGACCGGCGGCCGCGAGTGAAGAGCCTCGCGGGAAGCCGTCCCGGGTGCTCGTCGTCGGAGCGACCGGTGGCACCGGCCGCCAGCTCGTGACCCAGGCGCTCGAGCGGGGCTACCAGGTCACGGCGCTGGCACGGAACCCATCACGCCTCCAAATCGACCACCCGAACCTGACGGTGGCTCGGGGCGACGTGCTCGACGCGGCCGCGGTCGACGCGGCGGTGCGCGGCCAGGACGCGGTGCTATGCGCCCTCGGCCACAAGCGCTTCTTCTACCCGACGCGCATTCTCTCCGAGGGCACCCGGAACATCCTCGGCTCCATGGAGGCTCACGGCGTCCGCCGCCTGGTCTGCGAGACCTCGCTCGGCATCGGGGACAGCGCCGGGCGCATGGGCCTGTACTACACCTTCTTCGTCATTCCACTCATCCTGCCCTTCTACTTCTGGGACAAGACCAGACAGGAGAGGTTGATCGCCAGGAGCGCGGTCGAGTGGGTGATCGTGCGACCCGGCGTGCTGACCAACCGCGACGGGAAAGGTCGATACCGTCACGGCCGCGGTGTTGGGAGCTTCCTTCTGACGGTGCGCATCGCCCGCGCCGACGTCGCCGCCTTCATGTTGGATCAGCTCGCGTCCGGCACCTACCATCGGACCACGGCCGGCGTTTGCTGGTAGGTCACTCGGCGCCACGCCGCGCGCGACGGATCCTGATACCTTTTCGAGCGGAGGGAACCGTGACGAGCCAATCCTCGGTGGAGCAGTTCCTGGCGCAGAGACACCTCGGTCTGGTGGGTGTGTCGCGAAGCGGCAAGAAGTTCGGGAACACGGTGCTGCGCGAGCTGACGAAGAAGGGCTACCTGGTCTCAGTGGTGCACCCTCAAGCCGCCGAGACCGACGGGGTTCGCTGCTATTCCTCGGTGTCGGCGCTGCCCGAGGAGGTGGGCGGGCTGGTGCTCGTCGTGCCTCCCGAGCAGACCGAGACGGTTGTCCGCGAAGCGGCTGCCAGGGGGATGCGGCGGATCTGGATGCAGCAGGGCTCCGAGTCGCCCGCAGCGATCGAGTACTGCAGGGAGAACGGCATCGAGGTGGTGCACGGCGAGTGCATCCTGATGTTCGCCCAGCCGACCGGCTTCCACCGCTTCCACCGCTGGCTCTGGGGACTGCTCGGCAAGCTCCCGGCTGCCGCTGCTGGGCTCGTGCTGCTTGGCGCAGCGGTGGCCGCCCTCGCGTCGGAGCAGGGGCCGTCGTTTGACTGCAGCGGCGCCGCGGCCGGCAGCATCGAGTCGTTCTGGGAGCACCACGGCGAGGCGACCCTGACCTGGGGCTACGACGCCCCCGAGCTGCACTGCACGGTCGTCGAGGCGGGAGGCTGAGATGGCGATCCGCGTGGTTCGGCTGGGGAGCCCACGTCCGGCGGGAGAGGGCTTGCGCGTCGGGACCGTGCGGCGGCCGCCGCGCGGGGTCCCCAAGGACGAGTACGCGTCGCGGGACCTCTACGACGTCTGGCTGCCCGAGCTCGCGCCGAGCGAGGAGCTGCTGCAACGCGGCCGCGCAGCCGACGACGAGCGCAGCTGGCGCGCCTTCGTGCGGGCGTACCGCGCCGAGATGAAGCAGCCGGACCGCCGCCACCTGCTCGACCTGCTGGTGGCGTTGTCGCGTCAGACCTCACTCGCAGTCGGCTGCTACTGCGCCGATGAGGAGCGCTGCCACCGCTCGATCCTGCGCGAGCTGCTCGCCGAGCGCGGCGCGCGGATCGAGTGAGGGGGCGGCAGTGGAACCGAAGGTGCCGCCCAGGGGACGCGCCGATGCCGGGGCGACAGAGGCTCGACGATGGTGATCCACCGCGGCGGCTGTCACTGCGGCCGGGTCCGCTTCGAGGTCGAGGCGCCGGCGATCATCGAGGCCCAGCTCTGCAACTGCTCGATCTGCTCGATGACCGCCTACCTCCACCTGATCGTGCCGAAGAGCCGGTTCCGGCTACTCCAGGGCGAGGCCGATCTCACCACCTACACCTTCAACACTCGTGTCGCCCAGCACCGCTTCTGCCGGGTGTGCGGCATCAAGTCGTTCTACGTGCCGCGCTCCAACCCCGACGGCATCAGCGTCAACGTCCGCTGCCTCGACCCCGCGACTATCGAGTCGGTGCGCGTCACCGCCTTCGACGGCCGCAACTGGGAGGCCCACGGCGACGAGCTCGCGCGTCTGTCGCGGGAGGGCGAGGGCAGCTAGCCGAGCACGTAGCTCGCGGGGTCGTACCGGGAACGGGAATCCGGCTTCGTCCTGCGGACTACGCCGTGACAAGCGGGAACTGGGACCCTTCGACTCGCGGCGCTAAGGCGACGCTCGCTCAGGGCAGGCTCCTCGGGCGCGGAAGTGGATCCGGCTTCGCCCACGGCTTCGCCGTGACAAGCGCGGGAGTGGGAGTCAGCGGTCGGCGAGCCAGGCCGTGAAGGCCTCGACCTGGCCGGCGTTGAGCACGCGCTCGCGCGGGATGCCGGCCTTGATCGCGATCGCGCAGGCATAGGCGTCGAACTCGAGGTGGGTGGTGGCGTGGGCGTCGGAGGCGAGCAGGAAGTCGCAGCCAGCCCCAACGGCGAGACGGGCGAGCTCCCAGTCGAGGTCCTGGCGGCGCGGGAAGCCGTTGATCTCGACCGCCACCCGGCGCTCGGCGCAGGCGGAGAACACCAGCTCCCAGCGTGCCCGCAGGCCAGGCCGCTGGTGGAAGTGGCGCCCCCTGGGGTGGGCCAGCACGTGGATGCCGGGCGTCGCGATCGCGCGCAGCAGGCGCTCGGTCTGGTCGCGGTCGGGATCGAACTGGCGGTGGACCGCCGCGACCACGCACTCGATCTCGCCGCGCTCGCCCTGCGGCACGTCGACCGTGCCATCCTCGAGCACCTCGACCTCGAGCCCCTGCAGAAGGCGGAGGTCCTCGCCGTGGCGTGCGTTCCAGGCGTCGACCCGCCGCCGCTGCAGGCGCACGCCCTCGCGGTCGAGGCCGGA
>Ga0209450_10000777_pt1 | contig 16103 bp, 9 predicted proteins | sample FrelakmetLWP11LW_FD_187149 | JGI IMG/M metagenome (GOLD analysis project Ga0209450, IMG submission 187149) | Freshwater lake sediment microbial communities from the University of Notre Dame, USA, for methane emissions studies - LWP11 LW (SPAdes)... | ecosystem: Environmental > Aquatic >...
ATCCCGCTCACTGCCTTCGCCTTCATGGGCGGCGCGCTGGCCATCGGCATCGGCTTCGGCACCCAGACCATCATCAAGAACGTGATCAGCGGCATCATTATCCTCTTCGAGCGCAAGATCCGGGTCGGCGACATCATCGCCATCGGCGGCACCACCGGCCACGTCACTGCCGTCGACCTGCGCGCCTCGACGGTGCGCAGCTTCGACGGCGTCGAGGCGCTGGTGCCGAACTCGACCTTCCTCGAAAACCAGGTGGTCAACTGGACCTATTCCAACTCGCGCATCCGCCGCGAAATAAAGATCGGCATCGCCTACGGCTCGCCGGTGCGCCAGGCGGCCGACGTCATCGTCGGTTGCGCACTGGAACACGGACAGGTGCTCAAGGAGCCGCCGCCGGAAGTCTATCTTGAGGATTTCGCCGACAACGCCATCCTGATGGTGCTGATCTTCTGGGTCGAGCTGTCGCCGACCCTGAGCGGCCGCCGGGTAGACAGCGACCTGCGCTTCATGATGGAAAAACGCCTGGCCGCGGCCGGGATTGCGATCCCCTTCCCACAGCGCGATATACGCGTCAGCGTCGCCGAGGCGCTGCCGGTGCGCGTGGTGCCACCCGCCGCCAAACCCGCCGACTAGCGCGCGGAATCCGCCCGCTGGCGCCTGGTGGATTCGCCGAAAGTCAGGGTGTACAGGACATCCAGTGCATTGTCGCTGCCGGCGCGGGCGACCAGCGATACCTGACGATTGAGGTTCATGGTCAGCTTGACGACGCTGCCCGCACGGCCCAGCGCCTGGTCATAGGAGAGCAGCACATTGCTCGACAGGCGGCGGCCGACGCTGAGAACCTGATCGCTGCTTCCGGACGTCGTGCTGAAACTGCTGCCGACCACCCGGCTGCCGATCTGGCGCCCGCCATTGCCGCCGATGTCGCCCTGACGCACGCTGAATTCGTCGATGCCGAAGCCCTGCTTGATCTGCCGCACGAGGCCGCCCGAATCATTGCCGAACAGGCTTCCGGCAGCCGAAAGCAGCAACATGGCGGCGCCCTCGCCGCCCTGCTCCGGGCCGTGGCCGAGAACCAGCCAGCTTAGTTTTTCGACATCCGGCAGGTCGGGGTCGGAAAACAGCCGGACGACCGGCCGCTGCACGGTGCCACTGATCTGGACGCCGGCTTCGACCGCCAGCCCGCGGCGCACCGCCCGCGCATCGATCGCCGGGTTGTCGAGCAGCCCCTGGAAAGTCAGGATGCCGCGCTCGATTTCGAGTTGCTGGCCGAAGGCTTCATAGCGACCGCCCTGCGTGCGGATCCTGCCGCTCGCCCGCGGCAGGTCGCGGCCCTCGGCGAGCAGGCGGACACTGCCGGCGAGGCGGGTTTCCAGTCCGAGGCCGCGGAAGTGGAAATTCCGACCAAGGTCGGTTTCCAGGTCGAGGTCGAGCCGCGGCCGGAATGCACTCGGTGTTGGATCGCCGTCCGCCCTCTTGACCACCACGTCGTCGGAAAGGCGGGGCGCGCCCGGCGGCGCCATCTGCCAGAAGGCGGCATCGACCGCCAGGCGACCACGCACTGCCAGGGCCTCCTTGAGCAGGGAAATCGTGCTGTCGCCCGACAGCAGCATCCACTGACCGGGAAGCTGGTACACGCCGACGCGCTCCAGCCGGAGATCCAGGGTGGCCTCCCCGTTGCCGCGGTCGACGCGCATTTGACCGGCAATTTCGAGGCGCCCGGGGCGCGCCGTCAATTTTTCCAGCGCCTCGCCCGTCGCCCGCTGCAGGGGACGCGGCGCCGGCTGCAAGGGGCTGTCGAAGGCCAGCCGGCTGACGCGCAGCAGGTTGTCATCGAGCCGCGCATCGAGTACCCCGTTGGTCAGGCGCATGCCCTGCTCCGGCAGCGTCAGCGCCAGTGCCTCGCCGGTAAAGTGTCCGGACGCCAGCGGACGCTCGGGGGTGCCGGCCAGCTTCAGTTCGCCGTTGAAGCGACCGCCGCTCTTCCAGGTCTCACCCAGCAACTCGGCGACCCAGGCAAGATCGGGAATATCGGTACGCAACGCACCTTGCCAGGCAGCCTGGCGGTCGAGCGTCCACGCATCGCGCATGGTCGCCTCGAATTGCCCCGTAATGTTGCCAAGTCGCGCGCCGCGACCGCTCACCTCAGCCTGCAGCCGTTGTGGGCCGGCAGCGGCCTGCAGGCGCAGTTGCCAGGCTTCGCCCGTGAGCAGCAGCGGCCCGACGCGCCAGGCAGCGGCCTCCAGCGTGATTGCCGCTGGTTCGTTCAGCGTGAACGAACGGAAGCGTTCCCCGGCGACCAGGGTGGCCTCGAGCAGACGGCCCGACCACTGCAATTGCCGGCCAGGATCAGCCAGTCCTCCCTCGGCCGCCAGCTTCAAGGCATTCTGGCCGGTGATTTCCCCGGCCAGCCGCAAGCTGTGCTGGCGCCGAGTGCCGGCCACATGTGCCTCCAGTTTCCTGATCATCCCCGGCTGGTCGACACCGTCGAAGGTCGCGACGCGCAAATCGAGCTTGAGCGGGCTGTCCGGCTGGCTGCCGAGATCGGCGATCAGGCTGGCTTCCTTGAGGAGCCCGATGCCGGGCAGCCCGAGACGCGGCGTCACCAGATCGGCAGCCAGCGTCGGCTGCGCCGTCGTGCCACCCAGCTGGAAGTGGCCGGCGAGGCTGCCGTCCAGCCCGTAAGGCTTGAGGTCCGGTGCCGCGACGTCGACGCGCAGCGTATCGCCGGCCTGACCGAAGGCGCCGCGCGCCGTCAGGCGGTTCGGGCCGGCCACCAGTTCCACGTCGGCGCGCGGAATACGCGGCCAGTCGATGGCGAGGTCGCCGCGACCGGTCAGCGGCTGGCCGGCGAGCCGGCTGTCGCGCAGCACGAATTGCGCGGCGACGACGGGGCGCGGCTTCAGGGTGCCGCTGGCGGACAACGTACCGTTGAGCAGGGCGGCCGGCACCCGCGCGAAGCGTCGAGGGTCGAAGCGCGTCAGCTCGCCGCTGGCGGAAAATGCCATGTTCCGGCCCGTATCCAGTTCGCCGCGCAGCGTCAGGCGCGCCTCGCCGGTCCCCAGTTCGAGACGCGATACGCTGACCCGGCTGTTCTCGTGGCCGGCCTCGGCAGCGAACATGAAGCGGGCGTCGGCGAGCTTGATCGACAACTGCTGGCGCGCGGCGTCGATGCGGGCCGAAATCGGCCCGTTCAGGCGGGTCGACCGCAACACGCTGGCCACTTGCGCGGCATCGAGGGCACTGGCTTCAAAGTCGAGGGCGAGTTTGTCGTTGCGCCAGCTGCCGCCGCCCTGCAGCCGCCCCTGCCCCGGCAGGGCCGCCTGGAGTCCGGCGATGCGGATACCGTCGTCGGCCCAGTCGAAGCGGCCGCTCAAGCTTTCCAGCGGCAGGCGCTGGCGGTCGAGGGGGCCGGCCATGACGTTGCCGACGCTGAAATCGCCGGCCAGCGCGACGTCCTGGCGGTCGCCCGGCCTGATCTGCGCGCGTAGCGTCAGGCGAGCGACCGGCGCGCCGGCTATCCACGCAGCGGGATCGACATCGGCCAGCGCCAGTTGCGCCTCGGCGAAAGCATGGCGGGCGAAGGGGGTCAGCGTGGCCTGCCCGTCACCGCGCAAGCCCTCGGCTGCCGACACTTTCAGAACAATGCGTTCGAGCGGTCCGGCAGCCTCGGCGACCACGCGCACCGGCTTCTCGTCAATCTGCCCGGAGAGTGTCGCGCTGGCCTGCACCGGCAACGGCGCATCGCCGCCCAGGGTCATTTCGCCGGCCACAGCGGTCTCGCCGAACTTGCCGCGCACGCCGCTCAGGCGGTGATTCTTGCCATCGCTGGCGAACGCGGCCCGCAGTTCGTCGAAGCTGACCAGCTTGCCGTAGTCGAGGCGCGAAATGGCGATCTTTTCGACGTCGACCGCGAGCGGCAGGCGCAAGGCGGCCGGTGGCGCGCTGGCCTCGTCCGTAGCGGCGATGTCGATCGCCACCCGGTCGGCGCTGATTTCCGCAATGGACAACCGCAGCTTGAGCAGCGCCGCGGACGACCAGTCGAGTTGCAGACGTTCGATGGCGACGCTGGTTCCCGGCTCGTTCCAGGTCACGCTGCCGATTGCCAGCGGGCCGACGAGCCGGCCTGTCGGCTGCTGCAGGATCAGGCGACCGCTGCTGGCCGACTCGGCCAGGCGGGCCACCGTGCCCAGCCCGCTCTCGCTGAAACCGAGCCAGATGCCGCCGATGGCTGTGGCGGCGAGCAACGCGTTCGTGGCGAGGAGCGGGATCAGGCGCTTCATGTCAGAACGGAATCGCCAGCGAGAAATGCAGCTGGACGGACTCGCTGCGCTGGCCATAGGCGACATCGACGGCGATCGGCCCGGCCGGCGTCCGCCAGCGGGCGCCCAGTCCGTAGCCGACGGCGAGGCTGACATCGGTCAGATCGTCCACCGCGTTGCCGGCATCGACGAAGGCAGCGATCCCCCAGCGCGGGTCGAACCAGTGGGTGTATTCGGTGCTGAGCGTCGTCATGTAACGGCCGCCGACGATCGCCGAACCGTCCTGGACGCCGAGGCTCTCAAAACTGTAACCGCGCACCGTGTTGGTGCCGCCGGTGCGGAAAACGTACTCCTGCGGAATACCGTCGCGCGACGGGGCGATGGTGTAGCCGATCTCGCCTCTCAGGGTCACCGTATCGCGTTCGCCGACCGGAAAGAACTGCTGGAAGCGCCCGTACAGGCGGATGAAGTTCTGGGTCGACAGAATTGCCTTGCTCGCCGCGCCGACCTGGCCCTGCAGCACGATGCCGTCGCGCGTATTGAACGGATCATCCACATGGCGCCAGGTCCACGCGGCGTTGGGGACCAAGGCCCGGTTGATGCTGTCCGGAGCGCCGTCCGGTTCCAGGCGCTCGTCCTGCCAGGTCAGCGACAGCCGGGTTTCCACTTCGCCCCGGGTCCACGCCTGCTGGCCGCCGATGGCGATGCGCTCGGTGCGCAGGCCCTGAATGTCGGTCGCCTGCGCCATGACACCGAGACTGTTGCGCCGCTGCGCGGCATCGGGCGGGAAAATGATGTCGGCGAAGGCGGTCTGCTTCTTCTGCTCGATGCGCAGGCCCGTGTTCAGTTCCCACGCCTGCCCGAAGAGGTCGGCCGTCTGGAAGACGGTTTCGACCCGCGCCCCGGTATTGGAACTGATACCGGCGCCGAACGACAGCCGGTGCGCCGGGCGTTCGCTCAGGCGCACGGTGACCGGCGCAGTCACCACGCCGTCGGCATCCGGCGGCGTGTCGCGGTCGATGCTGACGAGCACCGAGCGGAATTGCGGCGTCGACTGCAGAGCAGTCTGCAGGGCAATGAGATCGGCTTCGCGATAAGGGGCGCCGGGGCGCACCGACCGGTTATGGCGCTCGACCAGCGACGGCGCATAGCGCTCCAGCCCCTCGATCCGCAGTTCGCCGAAGCGGAAGGCCGGGCCGCTGTCGTAGCGGGCCATCAGGCGCGCTTCCCGGGTTGCCGGGTCGATCGTCGCCTGACTGTCCAGCAAGCGGGCGCCGGCATGGTTATCGGCCAGCAGGCGGGAAAGCACCTGCTGCTTGGCGCTGTTCCAGTCCTGCTGGCGAAACGGCTGGCCGACCGGCAGCGTCCAGCCGGCAATCAGTTCCTGCCGCTTTTTTGCCGCCAGCGGGCCGTCGACCGCAACATCCACCGCGGCGATCACAGTGCGCGGCCCGGGATCGACCGAGATGCGCACAACGCCGTCGACCTCGGAGAACTCGATTTGCGGCGAGAAATAGCCCTCGGTGGACAGGATCTCGCCGACCAGCCGTTGCAGGCGGGCCTGCCCGCCGGCGCCGGGCGCTGCTTCATCGGGCAGGAAGGGCGTCAGCAGGTTGGTGATTTCAGCGGGCGCGCGCAGGTCGATCTCGCCCGCCGGGGCCAGCGGGACAAGCACGATCATGGCAAGCGGAAACAAACGCCGGATGACGCGGGAGAGGACGGACACGCGCCTATTTTACCCGTCGCTGCCGGTCGCCGCGGCGCGTGGCGGCAGCAGGAAGCTGCGCGGTTGGTGCCGGAAACGGTGCCAGATGGCGCGTAGCAGCGCCCCCCAATGATCGAAGTGAACGTCGCGGGCGCCGAGCGCTGTGCGCAGCGCCAGCGCGAAACTGACCGCCAGATTGGTCAGCCCGATCAGCACGATGCCGAGCGCGCCCCACAAGATGGCCTTGAGCGGGAGTTCGAACTGGAAACCGACCAGGGAATAGCCGAGATTGGCCGACGAAAAAGCGATGTGCCGGATATCCAGCGGCAGGCCGAGGAGTTTGCCGACGACCCCGGTGGACCCGAGCATGCAGCCGAACAGGAAATTGCCCATGATGCCGCCCAGATGATCCTGAATATAGCTGCCAATCCGGGCGGCCCGGTCAACACCGAAGACACGCTTGAGCCAGCGCAGGCGGGCGATGCGGACGCCGGTGTCGCTGTAGGCGGCCCGGTTGTCGAAATAGCCGGTAATCAGGCCGGACAGGAAGAGGAAGAAGCCGGCGATCGCGGCATGCGGAATGGCCCAGCTCACGGGATCGAGATCGGCCATCAGGTGTGCGCCCTTGTCGAGGCTGATGACCGGCGCGCCGAGCCACTGGCCGAGTCCGAGGCCGAGCAGGATGGCGACCGGCAGCGCGACCATGACATTGCCGGCGATGGCCGCGAGCTGGCTGCGGCAGACGGCGGCGACCACGTCGACCAGGCGATCGAGCTCCGCCTGGCGCGTCGCCCGCACGTCGCCGAGCAGGCCGGCCAGCGTCTGTGCGGTCATCGCCGGCTGCTTGGTGGCGACCGTCATGCCGAGCAGGAAGATGGCGACGAAGCCGAGGCCATAGACCAGGCTGAACAGGAAGGCCTCGACCAGGAGCGGCGCCTGTAGACCGGCGGCGAAAATCTTGAGCAGCGCCATGCCGCCGATCAGCACCCCGGCACCGGCTGCCGAACGCCACATGCGGCCATAGTCGCCACGTGTTTCGCAAATGTAGTGCTCACCCGAGCGCGCGGCGTTCTCTGTCACCCGCACGGCCAGCAGGCGCGACAGTTGCGACATGTAATGACCGAGGCTGTTGCGACGGTTCTCGGCGAGAAAAGCGGCGCGGAGAAAATCCGCCCAGGCCGCGATGGCGCGGCCGCGCGTGCTTAACGCGTGCGAGGCGGTCAGGATGGTGACCAGTTCGCGCAGGCGCTCGAGACTCTGCTCGCTGCGCGTCAGCAGATAGCTGAGATGAAGGCTGGTGCCGACCGTCAGCGCCCGCTTGCGGATGCGCTGCAGCGTGTCGACGCACTGGTCGGCGATGACCAGCAACTGGCTACCGTCGTCGGCGGCGATCGCCGGATCGTCGAGCGCGCCGCGGAAGGTATTGACGAAATCCAGGGCCTCGGCCGACAGCGCCACGAAACGCGGCAGGTCATCGTCGAGGCTGGGCGAGGCGCGCATCAGTTCACCCTCGACCCCGAGGCCGCTGACGCGATGCGCCAGCAGCAGCACCGAGTCGAGAATCTGCTCCTGGATGCCGCGCCAGTCGACATTGTGCAATTCCTCCTCGGGTGCCAGCAGCGCCCACAGCCGCTGCGAAAACTCGGGGGAAATCCGCTCCTGCCAGCGCCAGTCGTCGGCGCGGTCGAAAACGACATGCATGCAGTCCTTCAGCCGGCGTTCGTCGGGCGCCTCCGGCAACAGCCGGTCCCACAGGATGCGCCACCATTCGGAGAAAAATCCGGTACCCGGCAGGATGCCACTGTCGGTAAAGAAGGTGATGAGACGAAGGCTTGCGATGAAATGCACGATGCGCGCGCGAAAGATCGAGCGCAATTCGGCATCTGCCTCAAGGCGGGCCAGAACCAGCTCGTAGCGTTCCGCCGTGCCGCCGTCGCGCCGGTTCCGCGGACGAACTTCAGCAACCAGCCGGCGCACCAGTTCAAGGGTCTCGGCGGCGGGGTCGCGAAAGGCTTCGAGCACCGCCAGCAGGCGCGCCTCGGGGGGTTGACTGCGGCTGAACAGCCCGCGGGAAAGCCGTCTGAAAACCGACATCCGGGACGGGGTCAGCTTTTAGTCGGCTTGGCGGCCGGCGCCTTGGCGCGCGCAGCCGGCCGCGGCCTGGCGACGGCCTTCGGCTTGGCCGCACTGCTTGCAGCGGGCGCGGCGGGGACGAGGGTGGCCCTTTTGGGGGCCGTGGCACGCCTCACCGGCGCTTTCTTCGACGCCGGCGGCAGGGTCTTGTGCCCCAGAGCCTTGCGGATTTTCTCCAACATCGCCTTCTGGGCCGCCGTCGGCCTGGTGGCAAGAATCCGCTCGTCCTGCATCAGCTTGTCGAGCAGGGTTTGCAGGCGCACGGCATCGGCCGGCACGGCCAGCAAATTCGGCAAGGTAGCGAGCGCCACTTCCAGCGACTCACCGACAATGATTTCCTGTGTGCCGCGAATGCGGCGCTGCTCGTCCGGCGTCGTTTCCGGCAGCAGGTCCGCATATTCCCTGATCAGTTCGGCTTTCAACTGGAGGCGCGAGAGCGGCAAGGGCTTGCCCTTGTCCTGCAGCAGGAAAGCGACACGCGCCAGGGCGGCCGGATAGCCGCCCTCGTCGACCTGCGCCAACGCCATGCGCACGACGTCATCCCGGCGCCCCCCGGCAGCCAGTTCGCGGGCGACGGACGGGCTGCGCTCAGCCATCAGGTTGGCAAACATATGCCCGTAGAGCTGGAAGAACGCCGCTTCGCTGATCGCGTCCTGCACCGAACGGTAATAGGTCAGGGTGGCCGACAGGATGCCGGAGCCGGCATTTTCCAGCTGGCGCAGCGGGTTTTCCGGCCCCACCGCCTTGCGGTGGCTCTTGACGAATGCCGCTGCCGGCGCCAGCCAGCCGAGCCACGGGTTGAGATCCGAGATCGCCCAGCGCTGCATGCGCAGCGGGTGGAAGACCTGACCGAGCTTGGCCGCCATCGGGCTGGACATCTGCTGCACCAGCGGCTGGGCGAACATCTCGTAGGCCTTCTGGTTGAATTCGGAAACCTCCGCGACCGCCTCGAAGGCCTTCTCATCCCTGCGCTCGAAACGGTTGAGCCGTTTGGCAACCTCTTCGAGCGAACGCTCGACGAACTCGACTTCGTAGCTGACCACGCCGTCCTTGCTCTGGTGCTCGGTGATGTTCATGCCGTAGAGGCCGGGCGTCAGCGCCTCGATGGACTTGAGGACGGAAACGATCTGCGCGTGTTCCTTGCGCGCCACGGCGCCAGAGACGAAGATGCCGAGGTGGCCGACGTCCTTGTGCAGGAGGCCGACGATGACCTGGCCGTTGGCCTTGATTTCCTCGGTTGACCCGTAAGTGTCGGCAACCCAGTTGAAGGCCTGCTCGGGCGGCGTGATGTCGTCGCCCATCGAGGCGAAGAGGACGATCGGCGAGCGGATCGACTTGAGATCGAAAAGCTTGCCCTGCTTCGATTTCACCTCGCTCCACAGCTTGTTGCCGACGAAGAGGTTCTGGGTAATCCACTCGATCTCCTCGCGGTTGAGCAGGTACATGCCGCCCCACCAGCGCTCGAACTCGAGGAAGCGCGGCGGCTCGGTGTCGACGTTCTTGAAGACGTGGTAGTACTTGTCGAAAAAGGTGTTGGCCGGGTGCAGGCTCTCGAAATTCTGGATTAGCCAGGCGCCGTCGAAGATGCCATTGTTGAGGTCGGCGACCATCGATGACAGCCAGGTGCCGCCGAGCAGGCCACCCGAATAACGCATCGGGTTGTCGCCCGCGCCCTCTTCCCAGGCGCCGCCCCAGTAGGACATCGGCGCGCCGTTGATGACGATCGGCCCGGTATCGTCGGGGTCGGAAGCGGCGAGCATCATCGCCGCCCAGCCCCCCTGGCAGTTGCCGATGATGACCGGCTTGGGGCTGTCTGGGTGCAGTTCGCGCACCTTTTTGACAAAAACGGATTCCGTTTCGCAGACATCGAGCAGGGTCTGGCCCGGTTCAGGATCCGGGAAGAAGGACACGAAATAAACCGGATGCCCTTCGCGCAGCGCCACACCCACCTGGGAATCATCCTTGAAGCCGCCGATCCCCGGACCATGGCCGGCACGCGGATCGATAACGACATAGGGCCGGCGCTTCGGGTCGACGGAGACGCCCTTCGGCGGCACGATGCGCAGCAGGGCGTAATTGACGGGCCGCGCGAACTTGCGTGCGTCGAGCACGGTTTCGTACGCGAAATGCAGCAAAGGCGGCAGGCCCTTCTTCTGGTGCTCGCGGAAGTTGTTGCCGCGCTGGCGCATGGTGTCCCAGAACAAAATTGCCCGCTGCGCGAAGTCGACCGCGTAATCGTTCCAGGTCGTTCCCGACTGCAGCAGCGCGGGCAGGGTGGCCGCGCTCTGCGCCTGCGCCTCACGCAGGGCATGCGAGAACTCGTCCTGGGCATGCTTCAGGCGCTTTTGCAGGAGCGCGGCGACGTTCTTGTCGATCTGAACGTTGCGGGACAGCTTTTCGATGGGCGATTTCATTGCATTTCTCCTGACCGGCGGCTGCAGGTGCAGCTGAATTGGACATGTTAAAGCACTCTCCGTTGGCGGCATAGCGTCGGACATCGGGCTGGCATTTGCCCGCCCGTGCGGCAATGTCTATGATGGGCCGGAGACAATGCACATGGAGACCATCAATGGAACAGAAACACGCCAAGTACCGACTGCTGCTTGCCCGCTGCAAGGCATTGCCCCCGGCACCGACTGCCGTCGCCCATCCGTGTGACGAAAGCGCGCTGCGCGGCGCCGTCGAAGCCGCCGAAATGGGCATCATCCAGCCGCTGCTGGTCGGCCCGCGCGGCAAGATCGAGGAAGTGGCCAAAGCAGCCGGCCTGAACATCGCCCCTTACGAGATCATCGACGTCGAGCACAGCCACGCCGCCGCCGACATGGCCGTGCAACTGGCACGCGAAGGCCGCGCCGAGCTGCTGATGAAGGGCAGCCTGCATACCGACGAGCTGATGGCCGCCGTGGTGCGCAGCGGCACCGGCCTGCGCACGGCCCGGCGCATCAGCCACTGCTTCATCATGGATGTGCCGAGCCTGGACCGCGCGATCATCATCACCGACGCCGCCATCAACATCTTCCCGACCATGGAAGACAAGATGCACATCATCCAGAATGCCATCGACCTCGCCCATTCTCTGGGCGTCGAGAAACCCAGGGTGGCGATCCTCTCGGCCATGGAAACGATCAATCCGAAGCTGCAGTCGACCATCGAGGCTGGTGCTCTGTGCAAGATGGCGGATCGTGGGCAGATCACCGGTGGCATCCTCGATGGTCCGCTGGCGCTCGACAACGCCATCGATCTCGATGCCGCCAGGATCAAGAAGATCGAGTCGCCGGTCGCCGGTCGCGCCGACATACTGGTCGTGCCCGATCTCGAAGCCGGCAACATGCTGGCCAAGAGCCTCAGCTTCATGGCCGACGCCGACGCCGCCGGTATCGTGCTCGGAGCCCGCGTGCCGATTATCCTGACCAGCCGCGCCGATTCGGTGCTGACCCGCCTTGCCTCGTGCGCCGTCGCCGCGCTGGTCGCCGCCGACCGCCGCAGGCAGGCGGGCAAGGCCGTCGCCGGCTGATTTGTCGCAGTCCTTAATGAAAAAGGGCCGGTCTGTCACCGGCCCTGCATGCCCTTGCGCAATACGTCCGGCTAGAACACGGGCGGCACGACCTTGTAGGGATAATCCGGCTCCTTGTACTTGCCCGGACTTTGCCGCTTGGGCAGCACAACCTTCGGCCGCTTGATCTCCTCGTAGGGGATCTTGCTCAGCAGGTGGGTGATGATGTTCAGGCGTACCTTCTTCTTGTCGTTCGACTGCCCAACGAACCACGGCGCCCAGGGGGTATCGGTCTTCTCGAACATCTCGTCGCGCGCCCGCGAGTAGTCGTACCAGCGGCTGAAAGACTTGAGATCCATCGGCGACAGTTTCCAGATCTTGCGACCGTCGTGAATGCGCTGGGTCAGGCGGCGCGTCTGCTCTTCTTCGCTGACTTCGAGCCAGTACTTGATCAGGATGATCCCGGATTCAACCATCGCCTTCTCGACCAATGGCGCAAGCTCGAGAAAGCGCTTCGCCTGCGGCTCGGTACAGAAGCCCATGACACGCTCGACGCCGGCACGGTTGTACCAGCTGCGATCGAAAATGACGACCTCACCGGCCGCCGGGAAGTGCTGCATGTAGCGCTGTACGTACATCTGCGACTTTTCGCGCTCGGTCGGCGACGGCAGCGCGATGACCCGGAACACCCGCGGACTGACCCGCTCGGTGATGGCCTTGATCGTGCCGCCCTTGCCGGCGCCATCACGCCCTTCGAACACCACGCAGACTTTCAGGCCCTTGGCGACCACCCATTCCTGCAGTTTCACCAGTTCGACATGCAGTTTCTCGAGCTCGCGCTCGTAGTCCCTGGCGCCCATCTTTTCGTTTGCCGTTTCGGCAGTCTTCTTGCCATCCTTCTTCTTGCTCATCTCTCTCTCCTCAAAATCGGCCGATTTTCGGGGTCGACCGCGCCCCGAAGGAAAAACCCTTGGGGTACAACAGTTGGTTCATCGCTCAGGCCATGATGTTCACGCCGCCATCGACATACATCGTCTCGCCGGTCAACCGACGGGCGTATGGCGTGGCGAGATAAGCGCAGGTGAAACCGACGTCCATGATGTCGACCAGTTCGCCGACCGGCGCACGCTTGCCGGCGCGATTGAGCATCAGGTCGAAATCCTTGAGTCCGGACGCGGCGCGCGTCTTGAGCGGCCCCGGCGAAATCGCATGGACGCGGATATGTTGCGGACCGAGTTCGTAGGCGAGGTAGCGGCACGCCGCTTCGAGCGCCGCCTTGACCGGCCCCATCACGTTGTAGTTCGGCTCGACCTTCATCGCGCCATGGTAGGTCATGGCGAACATCGTGCCGCCGTCCTTCATCAGCGGGGCCGCCAGCTTGGCCATGCGGATGAAGGAATGGACCGAAATATCCATCGCCAGGGCGAAGCCGTCGGCCGAACAGTTCAACAGCCCGCCCTTGATGTCTTCCTTCCTGGCCGAAGCAATCGAATGGACCATGATGTCCAGTTGCCCCCATTCCTTCTCGATGCGGGCAAACAGCGCCTCCAATTCGCCCGGCTTCGAAACGTCGAGTGGCGCGAAGATCGACGCGTCCAGTCCCTTGGCCAAGGGCTCGACATGCGGCCTAGCCTTCTCGTTCAGGTAGGTGATCGCCAGGTCGGCACCTACCTCACGGAACGCCTTGGCACAGCCGTAGGCGATTGAATCCTCGTTGGCGATACCGACCACCAGTGCCTTCTTGCCAGCAAGGATGGGACGAGGATTCTCGATCGACATGTCTGCTCTCCGGTTGGCATTGAATCGTCATGGACAGCGCCGCCACCCACGCGCCCTGCTTCGCTGCGCTTGTTTCCGTCAGCGCAGTAAGGTATGAACTCATTATGCGCCCCGCACCAACATGACTCAAGGAAACTGCAACCAAGGTGCATGCCTTCAGGCGCGCCAAATTTACTCGGGAATTTCGCCGTGCTACTCTAATTTGGATTAGTCTGGGCGTGATGTCCGAGGAGAACACGATGAAAACGATCCGATCCTTTGTGCTTTGGTGGCTGGCGGCCAGCATCCTGCTGGTCTCGGCGGTCCACGCACAGGGCAGTGCGCCGGCAGCGGCCGATGCCGCGGCACCGCCGCCATTCACGGCGCAGGAACTCGACGCGCTGGTGGCGCCCATCGCGCTCTACCCCGACGCCCTGCTGTCGCAGATCCTGATGGCCTCGACCTATCCCCTCGAGGTGGTCCAGGCGGCCCGCTGGAGCAAGGCCAACCCTGGTCTCAGTGGCGACGACGCCGTCAAGAAGGCAGGCAAGGAAACGTGGGACGTCAGCGTCATGTCGCTGGTCGCCTTTCCCAATGTCCTCGAGATGATGAACGAGAAACTCGACTGGACGCAGAAGCTGGGCGACGCCTTCCTCGGGCAACAGGGCGATGTGCTGGCCGCCGTTCAGCGCCTGCGCCAACTGGCCAAGAACAATGGCAACCTCGAGAGCAACCAGCAGCAGGTGGTGCGCAGCGAGGCGCAGTCCATCATCATCGAGCCGGCCCAGCCGCAAACGATCTACGTCCCGGCCTACAATCCGACGGTGGTTTACGGCGCGTGGCCGTATCCGGCTTACCCACCCTACTATTATCCGGGCGTTGCCGCCTGGTATCCGGGAACCGCGCTGCTCACCGGCCTTGCCTGGGGTGTCGGATTCGCCGCTGCCGGGGCGATGTTCGGCGGCTGCAACTGGGGTGGCGGCAATGTCAACGTCAATGTCAATCGCGCCACCAGCATCAACAGTAATTTCAACCGCAATAGCGTCAGCTCCAGCGGCAACTGGCAACATAATGCGCAGCACCGTGGCAACGCCGCCTATCGCGACCAGGGTTCGCGCGAGCGCTACGGCAACAAGCGGGCTGAAAACGCGCGCAATGATTTCCGCGGACGCGAAGGTGGTGACCGCGGCGGTGCCGGTGGTCGGGATGGCGTCGGTGGCGACCGTGGCGGGGCTGGCGGACGCGATGGCGTCGGTGGTGGCCGTGGTGGTGTTGGCGATCGTGGCGGTATCGGTGGTGACCGTGGTGGTGCCGGCGATCGCGGCGGCATCGGCGGCGACCATGCTGGCGCCGGGAACCGCGGGGGTGCTGGCGGAACTTCGGGCAATCGCGGTGGCACCAGCGCATTTGACGGCGTCAATTCCGGCAGCCGCGATGCCAACCGCGGCCACAGCAGTGCTGCCGGGGCTGGCCGCACGGGCGGCAGCTCCAGCTTCGCGGGTGGCGGTGGGGGCGGCGGAAGTTCGTTTGGCGGCGGTGGCAGCAGCAGGTCCGCCGGCGCCGGCGGGGGTGGTGGCAGCCGTTCATTCAGTGGCGGCGGCGGAGGTCGCGCCGGCGGTGGTGGTGGCCGCGGCGGTGGCGGACGGCGCTAAGGAGAATAGGACATGAACATGAACAAGCTGAATCATCTGCTGGCAGCCATCCTTCTCGGTGGCGCATTGGCCATGCCGGCCTCGGCCGCACTCGCTGCCGGCCAAAAATCATTCGCAACGCCGGAAGCTGCGATGGAAGCCTTCGGCAATGCCGTCATCGACAGCGACGAGGCCGCGTTGCGGGCGATGTTCGGCGAGAATTTCCGCCAACTCATCCCCCCCGCAGGCGCCGAATTGCGCTACGAGTTTATCGAGGCATGGGCCAAGTCGCACAAAATCGAGCCGGACGGCGACGGACGGGCAAGGATTGCCGCCGGACTGAAGGGCTGGACCCTGCCCATACCGCTCGAGAAGACCGCCGCCGGATGGCGCTTCGACATGAAGTCCGGCATCGACGAGATCGCCATCCGCGCGATCGGCCGCAACGAACTGGCAGCGATCCAGGTCGCCAAAGCCTATGCCGACGCCCAGCGGGAATATATTGCCAAGGACCGCAACGGGGATGGCGTTGCCGAGTATGCGCAGAAGATCGCGAGCAGCGCGGGCAAGAAGGACGGACTCTACTGGCCCTCCAAGGCGAACGAGGAGGAAAGCCCGCTTGGCCGCCTGCTCGCCGATGCCGCCGCGGAAAAGGGCCGCAAGCCCGGCAGCTACCACGGTTACAGTTACCGCATCCTGACCGCTCAGGGCAGCGCTGCGCCGGGCGGCGCGCGCAACTATGTCGAGAACGGCCACATGACCGGCGGCTTCGGCCTGCTTCTCTGGCCGGCCAGCTTTGGCAAGAGCGGCGTCATGAGTTTCATGATCAACCAGGACGGGCAGGTCTATGAAAAGAACCTCGGCGCCGGCACGGCGGCGCAGGCTGCTCGCATAAAAACTTTCAACCCGGATGCAACATGGCGGAAAGTCACGGATAATCAGTGAAAAAATCGCAAGCTTTTGAATTACAATACGCCGTCTAATTTTTTTTGACAGGGAACCCCTCATGATCAACTACGCCAAGAAATCGCTTATTCTGGCTCTGCTGGCCGGCATCGGCTTCGGCGCCACCGCCGTTCAGGCGCAAGAGCGCGTTTATGTCATCGACCAGCGCAACGTCG
>Ga0209450_10000778_pt1 | contig 16085 bp, 16 predicted proteins | sample FrelakmetLWP11LW_FD_187149 | JGI IMG/M metagenome (GOLD analysis project Ga0209450, IMG submission 187149) | Freshwater lake sediment microbial communities from the University of Notre Dame, USA, for methane emissions studies - LWP11 LW (SPAdes)... | ecosystem: Environmental > Aquatic >...
AAAAAGTGCTCTTGAACCATGAACCAAATGGTAGTGGTGTGCTCGGAAAAGTCTTTCCTTATGCGGAGAAAGTGATGACTGGAGAAATCAAAAAACCTTCCGTTTCGGGAAAGTTTCTTAATGGTGGGCCTGGTTGGAATTGAACCAACGACCAATCGGTTATGAGCCGACTGCTCTAACCTCTGAGCTACAGGCCCCTGTGGAGATAATTTAACATAGATTGAACCAACGACCAACCCCGCCTTGGCGGGGCTGCTCTAACCTCTGAGCTACAGGCCCCTGTGAACCACGCTTAAACGGGCGATATTTAAGATAAATCAGCTTCCGTCTTCTTTCAAGTCTTATGAACCGACTATTTGTCTTCCTCGACAGTGATCTTCAAAGAGGCATCAACACCGTCAGTCAGATGGATAGTGACTTTATGATCGCCCAGTTCCTTGATATGCTCTTTAATGCGGATAGCATCTTTAGAAACCTCAAGCTTGTGTTCCTTGGCCAGCATTTCCTGGATTTCTTTTTCGGTGATAGAACCGTAGAGTTTTTCGCCTTTGGCCTTCTTTTTGAAGACAAGTTGAATCTTGCCAATTTTTTGGGCTGTCTCTTTGGCATTGGCAACCAGTTCCTCCATCTTTTTCATGCGCTCAGCAACCTTTCTTTCGGCGGATTCGATCAGGGCAGGGGTGGCAATGTCGGCCAGTCTGCGGGGCAGAAGGAAATTCCGGGCATAACCATCCTTTACAGAAACAATATCCCATTCCAGACCCAGATTAGGCACGCGAGTTTTTAGTATTACTTTCATTGTAATGATTTAAGATAAATATTATTTGATTAGAATTGTTTTAGGATCCATGGGAAGAAGGTCAGAAGAGAGGCACCTTGTTTAAATTTTCTGTCCCCCTTGGCAAACCACTTATCAACATTGGCCAGACGGTCACTCACGGTGGAAAGATGATTGAAGGGCGGGTGATAAACCTTATCGGAAAGTGCGGTGAAGTAGGTGGGGCTGTATAGGAATATGGCAGGCACTTCTTTGCTGATGATTTCCTGGATATCGCTCAGAGTTCCCTTTCGATCGTTTCCGCTTTCCAGCCTTGCTTTCTCGAGCAGACTGTCGACCACAAAGTTTTTAAACTGCGAGAGATTGAGGCCTCCCTCTTTGGCCTGAGAACTGTGCCAGTAAGGATAAGCGTCGAGATTATACCCCAGGCTTTGACCAAAAATCAATAAATCATAGTCGCGGGCATTCAGGCGCTTTTGAAATACTTCGCTTTCAAGTACTTCAATTTCCACATCGACACCAATTTTTTGCCACTCCTCTTTGATTTCTTGGGCGATCTGGCTGTAAATTTCGGGTTTTGAGCTGGTGATCATCCTAAGCGTTAGATTTTCGCCGGCTTTGTTTTTCCGGATCGGCAAGTTACTGGCTTTATTGTTTTCGTCCTCCCGTTTGTCGGCGGTGGAGGTTGCGGGTACGGCTGGCTTGGCACTACCATAAGTAATCTTGATTGAATCGATCAGTTTCTTTTCTCCGTTAAAATCGGTGGCGAAAATCTTGTAGATATTCTCACCCTCTTTTAGACTGTCAAATTTGGTGGCAGCCACATAACTCCAGCTGGGGTCACCGGGGACAAATTTCTTCAGTTGGTAATCGTCGACCCACACCTCCTTCGTCTTGGCTGGAACGGTCCCCGTTATGGTTATGGGTTCTTTGGTGGTTGACCAGTCTTTTCCCTGATTGGGAGTGGTTATAAAAGTGACCGCGGCTGTTGCTTCGGTAGGTTCCTCTTTTTTTACTTCTTCCTTCACAATTTCATTCTTAACCAGCTCTCCTTTATTGGGAATCTGCCATTCAGTCTCGAAGAGAGCTCCGTTAGCTTTCACTACGCTGTACTGATTGACCCAATTCTCCTGGTTGATCTCAAGTAGGGGGGTATCAATGATTTGATGCTGACCGATGTTTTTGATTAGCCCCTGTTTATCGGTTCCGAGTTGGAGGGCCAGCCTAACTTTTGAATTCTTTAATTTTGAGGACTCATTATTAATAAAAATGGCAACATACTGGGGTAACTGAAAGCGGTCTAAAATGTAGTGACCCTTTTTTAGTATGGCTTCAGTGTCTTCTGCCGGAATACTTCTAATTCCCATAAGGCCGCCCTGATTCTTTTTTAGAGCTTCATAATCGCCAAAGATTCTGAACATGAGACTTTGAATGTTTGGTTTTCCGTTATAAAAGCCATCGAAGGCCTCTAGGACATATTCGGTGTAATCCGCATTCTGAATCTGAGAAATATACTTATATCGCCCTGAGCCGATGGGTGCAAAATTGAAAGGGCTGCTTTCCAGTTGGTCTACGGGCTCGCCTTCGAGTAAATGTTTAGGGAGGATACCTGTCATGGTCTTTACCAAAAAGAAAGAATCGGGTTTTTCGAGCAGAAACTCGACGGTTCTCTCATCAATTTTGTTTATCTTAATACCGGAATAATCGTTATAGGTAAGAATATTCCCTTTAAACTCCGGATTCTTTATTACGTCGTTATAGGTAAAAATGATGTCGGCTGAAGTCACAGGGGTACCATCATGCCATTTTGCGTTATCTTTCAGTACAAAGGTATAGCGCTTCCCGTTTGCATCAACCTTCACGTTTGCCAAATCACCGACAACTTCACCCGTTTCGGTGTCGTACTTTGTCAGACCCGAAAAAATGAGCTGGGATAAATCCTGTGAAATAGACCCCTGTTGTACAAACAGCGGATTAAGTGAATTGATCTGTCCCACGTCACCCTCCATGTATATGCCCCCAGGTGTGAAGGAAATCTCTGAATTTTCCAGATAGAAGGCACCCGTAATCTGATAAGCCGATATAACAAGAGCCAGTCCTAAGAAGAAGAGAAGGATCTTCTCCGTTTTTGTTAAATGGTGAACAAGCTTTTTAAATTGCATTCAGAAGGCTCTCAAATACCAAATTATTTAACAAAGGCAATAAGCAGGGCATTCGCCATAAACAGGGTTGCCAGGAGTATGGTTCCCCGATAAATGACTTTTTCGGCTCCCCGTTTAACAGACTGGAAAGACTGTCCACCGCCCATAACGGCTGAGAGACCTCCGTCCTTATTCTGGGCCAGGATGAGAATGATGAGGAGAATGGATATGACTACCTGAACAATAATAATAATTTCTTTCATTGGTATCTTTTAAAGGCAAAGTGGATACTAGCACAGGTTTAAACGGGATTCAATCGTCTTTAGACTCTTTAAAAGTTCCCCTTGGATGAAGGAGGTATCGATGAGAGCGATTTTCTGATGACAGGTGCCAATGATCCGTTTTCTTTGTGATAATCATTGTTCCTCTTGAGTACCTCTTTAATGGTCTCCCGGTCAGTTCCAATTCTTTTTAGCCATACCTCAACATCACTGGGTATCCTCGTATTGATTACATGTTTCTTTACAACATCCTCTGCGACAATTTTTGGGTAAAATTGTTCAAGAATATCCATTATTTCGGTTTTCGGGATTCCTTCACGCTCCAATGCGTCGCGCATCCGCTTAATATTCTCGAGGTTATCAATCTGCCCGCCGGCTTCGCGAATTCTGTTTAAATATGTCAGGTATTTTGCCAGCCGGTGGGGATGATCAGTGTCCCGACTGATTTCCTGATAATAATGAAGGGGTTCAAAAACAGTCCGAAGTGCCAAGCCGACGGCGGCGACGACATTGGAAGATGATAATCGGGGATCAACGACTTGAACTCTGCCGTTCTCCATTTCATTGCTATAATTTCGTCTTACCTCCTGAACAGCGTCATCACTTCCGTTTACAAGAACAAAACCACCGTTGACGTCCCATTTGGCCAGAGATCTGCCAACTGCGCATCTGCAAGGTCCCATGTCTCCAACACTGTCACCAATTGCCATAGCGATCGCGTAACCCCTTTTGGTTAATTCTTCTCCGTGCCTTGCCTTCTCTTCAGCAATCCCCATATTCACTTTAATATTTCCTGTTAATCGGCCATTTTGGTCAACTTTGTAAGTCATTCCGCTTCCGTGGGTCATACCGAGCTCATTCAGTAGGGATGGAAGAAGAAAATCCGGAGCACCGGTCACTAGTGTCGGCAGTACTCCATGGTCTCTTAGCTTTTGAAGTACGGCAGGTACATAATCAAGAACTTCACCATCCATAGCAGTGGTGACAAATTCTTTTCCGTATTTTTGAAGGGTTTCAATTCTCATACCTTCAAAGGCAGCTGCCGAGAGCTTTCCGGATTTTTTTATTCCGTCTGGGTACTTGATTGGATTTCGTACTTCACGTGTTTGGCTGATTCGCTTTCGCTGATCTTCCCAAACATCACAATAGTCTATCAATTCATTTAAAGCTCCAATATTTCCATTTCCAGGAGAAAAATCGGCGGAATATCTGCTTTTTATAAATCTGGCCAGGTCATGCAGGATAATCGAGTGCTCTGAATTCGGTCTGTAAAGGGTTCCATCAAAGTCAAGCATGGCTACCCAATAAACACCTTCAACTTTTGAATCCAGAAGACTGTGTCTATCCCTCTCTGGATCAAATTTCTCGAGCGGCAGTGCCGGTAGCGGAGCATTTTTTGCCGTCAAAAAGGGTTTCATTTCAATTCTTTCCTTTTTACCGTTCTCTTCCCAATGTTGTTTCACTCTGGGGAGAAGATCTCGTATTGTGAGTGTGAGTAGGGGGGCATCCAAATCACTTTCCATAAGGATTTCATCGGCCAGATTTTCGGTTGGTAGCTCTGCAGGAGTCTGACTGCTGAGAGCCATGAAGGGTCTGGAGGGTAGTTTTCTTACTTGCTGCAAAAAGGCGGTGTTCTCGGGGTTTGAAGTATCTAGGGTGGCTAAAATAAGCTGGATTTTTCGCCTATATCCCTCTGATAGCTGGGTGCTTTCAAGGTGGGTAAAAGCTATTTTTAAGTCTTCCAATCGGGTCATTTGTTCTAAATCACCTTCAGCTTCTTTAGCATTCACTACCGAGATATCATCCGGGCCTTTTATGAGCATTACTTTATATGAACCGGTTGCAGGAGGGGTGGGGAATGTCAAATCATCGCCTGCTTTATTGGGGCCGTTCTTTATTGGTTGCATATCTTAAACTTAATATAGGTTATTATTATAATAAGAAGACTTGCTTTGTCAACTATCAAGGGGTATGCTTGGGAACCAATCGCGATTAATGGGACTATTCGGACAATTATTAAATCTATTCTTCCCTCCCCGATGTGTTTCCTGTAAACAGGAAGGGGATTTCTTGTGCAAAAATTGTGTTCAAGAATTGAAGATTTACCCCTTGAAAGCCAAATCTGTGTACCCTTCTTCGGAAGACTTCGAGTTTTTGGACGGGGTGATTTATGGTACGGATTATGCGAAGAATCCCCAAATTCAGGCGGCCATTACTCAATTTAAGTACAGGTTTACCCGTGAACTCGTTGGTGAGTTCGGCCAGATTATCAGTGATAAGCTCAAAGAACTGGCTATGATTCGGAATAAGAAGACCGTACTGGTTCCTGTGCCACTCCATAAAAAGAGACTCAATTACCGTGGCTTCAATCAGGCCGAATTGATCGCCCGAGAAAGTGCTCTGCGTTTTGGTGAGAAGGCCGCAGTTCACAGCATCTTGTCACGTGTCAAAAATACTTCTCAGCAGGCTAAGTTGAATAAACATGAGCGAAGACAAAACCTGGCTGAAGCATTTGAGGTGTCGGGTGACATAAGCCTTCTCACTGGCAAAGTCTGCTTTGTGGTGGATGACGTTTGTACCACGGGTTCTACGTTGGATAACTGCGCGAAGGTTCTAAAGGAGTGCGGCATTAAGAAGGTTTATGGTCTTGTCGTGGCGCGGGCGTTTAAGTAATATGTAGGTGAATTCAAAATTCAAAATTGAAAACTGAAGATTAAGTGCCCATTTTGAATCTTGAATCTTAAATTTTGAATTTATGATAAAGTTTGCCGTCATTTCTTTTCCCGGAACCAATTGCGAAACCGAAAGTGTGCGAGCCTTTAAACGGAACGGCATGGACGCCGAAACCGTTCTTTGGAATGATCCGGGACTACTGGATGGCACGCGGTGTACCGAGTTTGCCGGTTACTGCATTCCCGGTGGTTTCAGTTACGAAGACCGTGGGCGTAGCGGCGTGGTAGCGGCGCAGGACCCGGTCATGAAGATGATCAGAAAAGAAGCCGATGCCGGCAAAGTGGTCATCGGCATTTGTAACGGGGCGCAGATCCTGGTGGAAACAGGATTGATTCCCGGCTTTGACGGCCATCCTTTGGCCAGCGCCCTCACATGGAATGAGATGCGGGTGGGCGATAAGATTATCGATACGGGTTTTTACAGTGCCTGGTCTTATTTAAAAAACTCGGCTCCAAAAGGGCGAACGGCGTTTAACGATTTTGATGAACTCCAGCACGTTCCCTTTGCGCACGGTGAAGGGCGCTACATGATGAGCCCTGACACGCTGAAAAAGCTTGAGGAAAACAATCAAGTGGTATTTAAGTACTGTGATGCCGACGGGAAGGTAAGTCCCGATTTTCCGATTACTCCCAATGGAGCGATGGCCAGCATTGCCGGCCTTTGTAATCCGGCTGGAAACGTGATGGCCATTATGCCGCACCCTGAGCGGGATCCTCTTGGCCGAAACAGCAACTTGATCTTTCAGTCGATCAAAAAATGGATTGAGAAAAACAAGAAGACCGAATATAAACCATTGGGTGCATATCCCTTGAAGGAGGATGTGAGAAATCTTGAGGCGCCCGATGTTGAGATTTTTGTCCGTCTGATCATTACCGATAACACCGAACGAACCATCGAAGAGACACTGATCCGAAGTGGTTATAAGATGCACCTGGATCGCTACGATTACTACGCCATCAAACTGAACAAGGGGGTGACGGCCGAGGCCGCGGTTTCCAAAATAATGACAACGGGCGAACTGGCAAACTTCAACAAACATCTGGTTTTTGTCAGGACAAAACAGGGCCTTTTTTCTTACAATCCAGCCGATGGTCTGAGGGCGAGCCAGCGGAAGTTCGGTCATTTGCTGGTTGCCGCCGACCGAATGGACTTTGTCGGACTCAGCAAACTGGGCGCCATCAATTCGCATGCCGGACAAATCATCGAATCGCTTCAGTACGGAGTCTTGTGGGATGTCTCCCGGGCTGACGAAAAAATGGTCGAAAAGATCATTGAGTCGAAAGTCCTGTACAATCCTCAATCCATGTATTTGATCCGGGCATGAGGAAAAAAGAAGTTTACGTGCTGGCACACAATATAAGGTCTCTTCATAACGTGGGTGCTATTTTCCGAACCTCTGATGGGGCGGGCGTTACCAAGGTATTTTTAACGGGTTATTCGGGTGTTCCACCGCGTAAAGAAATCACCAAAAGCGCCATTGGGGCCGATGAATATGTGGATTGGGAATATCACAAAGATCCGGTCCCTGTGGCACGAATGCTTAAAGACCGCGGTGTCCGCATAGTGGCCCTTGAAAAAAATGATGAGAGCACGGACATTGGAAACTTCAAACCGAGCTATCCCGTCTGTATGATTATCGGGAATGAGATCGATGGGGTTGAGAAGTCGCTTTTGGAGTTATCCGACAATATTTTGCATATCCCCATGAATGGAAAAAAGGCATCATTGAATGTCAGTGTGGCCTTTGGGATCGGCATTTATCACATAGCGGGCCAAAACTCTGCTATTATAACAGCCTAATTAATTAGCCGACTTAGCGTTTGGAATTCGCAGTCTCCTTTAATGTAAGCCCCAGTTCGCTGATCTTTTGACGAAAGGCATCAGCCTGTTCGGCTCTAACCGCAAAAAAGTAGCTGACCTCATTATTGAATCGGGTTTCCCGTAAAGTGGAGAGGTTTTGTTGAAACGCCTGCTTCAGTAAAGCCTCAATCTCCGTTCTGGGGGCGTTCCGATCCGCGTTGGGAATGATTTCTTCAGTGGCTGGATCATAAGCCTCAGGGATACGAGCATTCAGAGCGTGGGTCCTGGGAAGGGAGACTTCAAAACATCTTTCCGGATTATTAGACATGGGGGGCAAGTTATTAGTAAATTGGGAACGATTTTACGTAATTCCACAATTCTAGTCAATTACTTGTTCTTGTCGGTATAATCCTCCACAAAAAGCGAGATGATATTGGCTGTTGGTACGGCAATAATCATCCCCACTAGGCCTAGTCCAAAACTACCTCCCACGGTTGCACCGATGGTGGCGCCGGCAAGCAGGGCAAAGATAATCACAACGGGGTTAAGGCCCACAGATTTACCCACAATCAGGGGGGCAAGGACGTTACCTTCAAGCAGTTGAATGACCGCGTAAGCAGGAATCAGCCACAGCACCATCACGGGGTCCTGGTTCAGGGCGATTAGGGCAGCGGAGCCAAAAGTAATGATGGGGCCCAGATAGGGAATGAATTCCGCCAAGGCTGACAGCAGGGCAAGGGTCAGGGCATAATTTAGACCGATGGCCCAGAAAATGAGGAAGGTAAGAATTCCCATGGATAAAGCCAGAAGCAACTGCCCCCTTATCCATTGACCGATTCTCAGACTTATCTGACTGCCCTTCAGGGATATATAGGCAGAGTATTTATGCGGAAAAAGGGAATGGAAGAAGTTGCTGGTATTACTGGAATTCACAGTCATGAAGAAGCAGATGGTGAGAACCAGCATCATGTTGAAAATGCCGTTGAAAATCGTGAAAATGGCACCAATGGCATTTCCCGCGAAGCTGGTCAGATGCGAAGCAATTCCCTTTAGGGTTGTACTGATTTGCGAGATAATCTGGGCCTGATCGATGTTCTGCCAGACCTGGTTGGCGTAGGGCTGAAGTTGTTTCATGAGCCATGAATCAGCGTTGGGGTTGGCGATCAGATTCTGAATCATGCTGCCCAAACTCAGGGCTAGCTGGCCAATTTGTTTGGCAATCAGGGGGACGAGATTGGAAAAAGTTACCACAAATATTCCGACAATCAGAATATAAAGAATGATAACTCCCGCGGCTCGTGGAATTCTATATTTTGCCATTTTTTCAACGGCAGGATCAATGGCTGCCGAAAGGAAAAGAGCCACCAGAAAAATGATGATGATTCCTTTGATTATGCCGAGTACCTGCACCAGTGCAACCAGAAGAAAAATGGCTATCGTCGCCTTGATTACGGATTCGATCGAAAGTGATATTCGTACTTCTTTTGTCTGAGTTTTTGGCAGCTTAAGAAAACCATGCTCACTTTTTTCCAACGTCCTCTCTTCTTTGGAAAGAGTAAGCATTTTCTTTTTTAATCCCTCAATTTTTTGCTGGGACTTTGCGAAAAATGAGCTTGCTCCAGATGAATGCTTCTTTGTCATAATGAGTTGGTTAATTAGGTTATTCTGTCGCTAGCTGGAGCACAATATCAACCATGGTCCATGATAGTAGGCTGACCGCTAATCCAATGAGGGCGTAAGTGATTGTTTTTTTTGCTTCTCCCTTGCCTTCTTCGGAACCAAGGACATATCGGTAACCCCCGTACATCACAAAAATGACCGCGACCGACCCCGCGATGGCGATCAGAGTCTGCGAAAAGTATTTAATAAAGCATGGAATCTGTCTGAGTGAAATCTGTCCCGTTCGAATCATGTTGGCCAAACCAATACAAGCGTCACCGAATCCGCCAATGTTGGTGTTATCACCGGGCAGAACGGACGGCGGCGCGAAGTTGGTTTGGGCCAAAGCGCTGGGGGCTAGGTCTAGTGCGAAAAATCCGGCCAGCCCCATGACGGTAAGTCGGTTGAAGAAATGCTTAATTTTATTATTCATTTTTTTTGGATAAGTCTGTGTTTATGGTAACAAACCGAAGGCTTTACGGCAACCTGTTTAGGCATTATAGTACCCGTTGAACCGAAAACTTATGAGATATTCAAAATTATTTGGGAAGACCGTAAAAGACACTTCCTCGGATATGAGACTGGCCAGCCATAAACTCCTTCATCAGGGTGGTTTTATCCGTGAATCGGTAGCGGGTCGGTATTTCTTTTTGCCTCTTGGAATCCGTGTGCAGGATAAAATCGTAAAAATCGTGGAGGAAGAGATGGATAAGGCGGGAGCCCAGAAGATGATCACGCCTGTGCTTCACCCCATTGAACTTTGGGAGGAAACCAATCGCACGAATTCCGTTGGCTTTGAGCTGATGAGTATCAAAGATCAGCGTGGGGCAGGCTTTGCGTTGGGTGGAACAGCGGAAGAAATGATGGTGGACGTGGTCCGTAAGTTTAACGTTAGTTACAAGGATCTTCCTTTTAACATCTATCAGTTCTCATCCAAGTTCCGCGATGAACTTCGCGCGCGCGGTGGTCTTTTAAGGGTCAGGGAATTCTTGATGAAGGATGCCTATTCCTTTCATGCGGACGAACAGGATTTTAAGAAGGAGTACAAGAGCATGTGGGATACCTACTCGACTATTTTTGAGCGTTTGGGGCTGAAAACGGTGGTGATTGAATCTGACAACGGTTACATCGGCGGTGACTACTGCCATGAGTTTGTGGTGGAATCCGAGGCTGGTGAAAGCCGCTTTTTGACGACGGAAGACCGTAGCTACGCCGCGCACGAGGAGGTGGCCGTTTTTAAGCGTGAGATGATGAACGAAGACGAGAAACTAATGCCCATGGAAGTCAAAGACGCGCCTCGTGGGCCGAGTATCGCCGATGGTGTGAAGCTTTATGACAAACCTGCCTGGAGGCAGATCAAAACGGTGGTATATGTGGCTGACAAAAATGAAAAAATTCTGGCTGTTCTTCGCGGTGATCTGGATGTGAATGAAGTTAAACTCAAGCACGCCCTTAAATGTCAGAGTCTTCGTCCGGCTACCGTCGAGGAGATTGCAGAGCTCGGTTCTGTAGTTGGGTTTGTGTCACCGCTTAAACTCAAAGTCAGAAAGGTAGGGGATTTGTCTTTGAAGACAGTTCATAATTTATATACGGGTGCTGATGCTAACCAAAAAGATACACTGAATGTGAATTTTGAGCGTGATTTTAAGGTGGATATCATGGCCGACATCGCCCTGCCACCGCCCGACGCGCACTCGGTAGATGGCAAAAAAATGTTGGAAGGAAAGGGGATTGAAGTGGGTAACATCTTTCAGCTGGGTACCCATTACACTACCCTTATGAAGGGCGCGCTGTTCACCGATCAGGATGGTATCGAAAAGCCTTATTACATGGGCTGCTACGGTATTGGTATTGGTCGAACTCTGGCCACCGTAGTGGAAGTCTATCATGACGAAAAAGGGATTGTCTGGCCAAAGGCCATTGCCCCTTACCAGGTGCACCTGGTCGGACTTGGAAAAGATGAGGCGGTGATCAAGGCGTGCGACAAGCTTTATGACCAGCTTATACAAGGGGGTGTCGAAGTACTTTACGATGACCGAGACAAATCAGCGGGTGTCAAACTGGCTGACGCCGACCTCATTGGTATTCCCGTTCGCTTATTACTGTCCAGTCGAACACTGGAGAATAATACAGTGGAGTGGAAGGAAAGGAGCCTTACCGAGGCAGAAATGGTTTCTTTGACAGAGATTGAAAAGAAAGTTAAGGTGTACTACTCCTAAACTCTATTCCGATGAAGGGTATTATTCTTGCCGGTGGCTCAGGGACAAGGCTTTATCCGCTCACTAAAGTAACCAGCAAACAGCTTCTTCCGGTTTATGATAAGCCAATGATCTATTACCCCTTAAACACGCTTTTAAGGGCTGGTATTAATGATATTCTGATCATTGTGACCCCTGACCGGTCGGGGGATTTTATGAACTTACTTGGTTCCGGCAAGGAATTTGGGGCACGCTTTGCTTACGAGGTTCAGGATAAACCCGAAGGTCTTGCTCAGGCGCTTTTAATTGGCGAGGGTTTTATTGACGACGATAACTGCGCTCTCATTTTGGGTGACAATATATTTACCGACTGTTTATCGGAGGCGGTTAGAAATTTTGAATCAGGTGCCAAAATTTTTGCCAAAAAGGTTCACGATCCTGAACGCTTTGGAGTGGTAGAAATGGACGGGGATGGAAAGGTGATCGGTTTGATGGAGAAACCAGCTAAACCTAAATCCAATTTTGCTCAGACCGGTTTTTATCTTTACGACAACCGCGCCACTGGGTTCGCCAGAAGCCTCAAACCCTCTAGCCGTGGCGAGCTCGAAATAGTGGATTTGAATAAAAAGTATCTGGAGCTGGGCGAACTTCAATGTGAAATCATTCCGGGAGATTGGGTAGACGCGGGTACGTTTGAAAGCCTCCATCAGGCTTCCGTGATCGCGCGGGAGCATGCGCTTGGTCTGAGCATGGAAGGTACGAATTTTGAGGTAAGGATCAATAAGCCCCTTTCGGTCAAAGAGAGCTCACCCGTTTAGTCCTTATCAGCTCCCGAGTTTCTTGGGTTCTTCTTAAACAAATGACTCCATGAATATTTTAGGGAGTCTTTCACGTGCTGGCGCAGGGTCCATTTGGTGAAATAGTCTCCAAAACCGCCCCGGCTCAGTCGGATTCCGTCGGCGTACACGGTGGCTTTTGGGTAATACACCACCTTGTATCCTTTTTCCCATACCCTAAAACATAGGTCCGGGTCGGACATAAAAATCAGGTAGTCCGGATTCAGACCGCCAAAACTATCCCAAAGCGCCTTACGGACCACCCAAAAGCTGGACTGTGCCCAGTCCACTTCCTGCGTCAGATTGTAGTCCAGATGGCGCATTTCATCGTAGGCCACCCATTTATTAATCAGGGGGAGCTGGCGGAAGAAAGTTCTTCGGGCAATTTGCAGAAAAAACCGCGGAAATGCGCGGACAGTCATGGCCACACTGCCATCATCATCGTTGATCTGGCGGGGGGCCAAAATGCCGGTTTCTTCATGGATCTCCATGTAATCAATCAGCTTCTGAAGCGTATCTTTTTCCCTCCAAACGATATCAGGATTAACAATTAGCAGATAATCGCCAGAGGCCATCTTTGCCCCCTGGTTGTTTCCGTGAATATAGCCGACATTCTTTTGGTTGATGCAGATTTTGACGTTGGGATGCTTGGCAAGTTCAGAAAGCTTCTTCGCGTTTTCTTCGTTGACGGAATTATCCACAATGACTATTTCCACGGGAAAATCAGTCTTTTGAGCAAGAATGCTTTCGACATTTTCGCAGACGCGTCTGCTTTTTAAAAAATCCAGTATGACGATGGAAACGGTTTTATTCATGACATCAGGGCTTCAATGGCCGACGGACTGATTTTCTTGCTGATCGCTTTCCTTTTTAATTCAATCGTTTTTCTCATTTCGTGTTCTTCTTTGTACACGTGGAGCATTCGGGTTGCAAGAAGAAGCGTGTACATAAAACGGACCATGTTATTTAGAGAGGTGGCGAGCTTTACCGAGAAACTAAAGCCGTTGTCATAATTCTTTCGAATCGTGATCAGATGGCCTTTCAGAGAATCCTCTTTGGCCCAGTCGCATTTTTCTTGATGCACTTTGAAGCTTGTAACAAGCCCCCCCTTCTTTCCGCCCACCTGACGATCATGGTAAACCTTAACGGAATCAACGACGAGACAGGAAAATCCGGCCCAGCTTAGACGGTAAGCCAGATCGACGTCGTTTTTGTAGTACAAACTCTCGTCAAAATATTCGATCTCGCCCCTTCTGTTTTTGTACCCCAAGGCTTTCAGTGCTTCTTTATGGTAGACCGCCAGTGCGCCGGAAGGACCGAGGAGTTTTTTTGGTGTCTCTACCTCTTTTTCCTCCAAGCCCTGGCCGATGTCATAAAAACGATGGCCTTTGGTAATGCCGATTCCCAGACTATCGATTTTGGTCGTTTTGGAAGCCTCCAAATCGCCCTTAAGCATGCTTTCATAATGCCATTGCATCAGTTTGCAGCCAGCTACTTTCGCCTTCGCTTTCTGCATGGCTTCAACCATTTTACTGACGAAGTCTCTGGGGTAGAGCATATCGTTGCTGACGCAAAAATAATAGTCACCCTTCATTTTGCGGATGATGGCATTGTGGCCGCCGCTGTGCATCAGATTCTCTCCTACAACAATTTTTGCCTTTTTGAAAAAGTCAGGATGGGCGTCTTCCAAATAATGATAAACTTCGCCGTTTGGACTTTGATCCCGGAAAACAAATTCAATATTTTCGTAATCCTGATCTAGTAAAGAGCTCAGGCTGTGGGCTAAATACTTTTCGTCTTTATAAAGAAGCACGCCGACGGTGACCATGGGTTTATTCATTTCAAAAAATAGTTTAGCATGGAATCCTATGCAAGAACCAAAATGTCCATTCTTCGGCCGGTGTGGAGGTTGTACGACTCAGCACTTACCTTACGAACTTCAGCTGGAGAATAAAAAGAAACGGCTGATTGAAGAAATCAAGTATCCCAAGGTGCAGGTGTTTTCGGGCGCTGAGTGGGATTACCGCAACCGAATGGACATGACATTCACGCCCGAAGGGCTCGGATTCCGCGAAAAAGGTAAGTGGTGGAAACCTCTGGCCATCGACACCTGCTATATCTCAACCCTTCGACTGAATGAATTGAAGAAGGAAATCGAGACGTACTTTGGACCTGACTTTGACGCTTTCCACCTTAAAGCTCATCTGGGAACTTACAAGTATGCGGTGATCCGCACTCCGCAAAATGACAGTTCGGTTTCGATTGTTTTGAATCCCGAGTCACCGCGTTACGACGAAGCGGTCCGAAAGATAAAGGAATATGCCAAAGTGACTACGGCAAACAATGTTATTATTACCAGAATCAAAGCTAAAAGCTCGCAGAGTATTGGCGAAGACTATGAAGTTATAAAAGGGCGGGATGTTTTAGAGGAAACGATTATGGGACACACTTTTAGGTACAGTATTCAGGGCTTTTTTCAGAATAACTCCGCCATGGCCGAAAAAATGCAGGAATATGTGCACGGACTCTTTAAAAAATATGACACCAAATGGGCTCATCTGATTGATTTGTACGGAGGTGTAGGGGCTTTTGGCATTGTGAATGCCGGGTTATTTAAGGGGGTAACAACGATCGAGAGTTTTGAAGGGTGCACGGTGGCTGCCAAAGAAAACGCCATGCTGAACAACCTGACCAACGTTGAGGCCATCTGTATGGATGCCAAGCGCCTGAAGCAGGTCAAACTGCCCAATGGTGACCTGTACGTGATTACGGACCCGCCTCGTTCGGGCATGGACGAGGAAACGGTCATTCAGCTAAAAAAACTCAAACCCAAGGCCATTATCTATATTTCGTGCAACGTGGAACAGCTGGGAACAGATTTGCCAAAATTCAAGGCCTACAAAATCCGGTCTGCGGCTCTTTTTGACCTGTTTCCGCAAACGAATCATATGGAATCGGTTGTGGAACTGGTCCAAGCGTCGTAAATGGTTGCCCCAGGATGCTAATTGGTGCTAAGTGCTTCGATTCGCTTACGCAAATCTGTCGCAAGCTGTTCGGAAATTCCGTCGGGGGTGATTCTGACGAGATCTGCTTCAGTTATTGCTTTTATGCCAGGAAATTTCGTCGGCATTTGATCTAAAGCTTCAATCAAGTCATTGGTTAAAAACCGATAGATGCCTGCGGTGACATTTATGGATTCATTTGCATCAAACTTTTGGTCCAGAATATCTTCACATTTTGCGGCTATGGACCGTATCAGGTTTCTCATATATCGGACAGAGCCATCGGGATTCTCATCACTTCTCTCGCTCGGGGGAACAAACTTGTCGACAATTTCACGCAGGCTTGTGGTTTCTTTGGGGGGCATACTAAATGATTGTTATGGATGATATCAATTGGAAGACATTGTACATCACTTTTGCTATTTGTAAAGTGCTGGGAGCTGACTATTTAAGTTTTGCTTTTCTTTCTCGGCTCTGGTAGTCTGTTTGGGCTTAATTTATATGAGCTTGGTTTCCGATCGGGTCATCCTGCTCCGAATACATATCGGAGTTAAAGTCTCGAGGCGACGAAACCAGGTGCTAACCCCAAGGATTTATGAGTGATATTTCTTTAAAGGACATGGCCGCCAGTGCCGTCCACTTTGGTCATCCGACCAG
>Ga0209450_10000780_pt1 | contig 16078 bp, 17 predicted proteins | sample FrelakmetLWP11LW_FD_187149 | JGI IMG/M metagenome (GOLD analysis project Ga0209450, IMG submission 187149) | Freshwater lake sediment microbial communities from the University of Notre Dame, USA, for methane emissions studies - LWP11 LW (SPAdes)... | ecosystem: Environmental > Aquatic >...
GTCCCAGGGGCAACTCCTTGCCGCACCACGAGCGTGGGCGGCTTCAACCACAGGGAGCACAAACAGTGCGTCACTACGAGATCGTGTTTCTGGTCCACCCTGACCAGAGCGAGCAGGTTCCCGCCATGATCGAGCGCTACCGCGGCATCATCACCGCGGGCGGCGGTGCAATCCATCGCGTCGAAGACTGGGGGCGCCGACAGCTGGCCTTCCCGATCGCCAAGGTCCACAAGGCCCACTACGTGCTGATGAACGTCGAGACGGACAAGAAGACGCTCGACGAGCTGACCGGTTCCTTCCGCTTCAGCGATGCCGTCATCCGCCACCTCGTGGTGTCGATGCCGGGCGCCGTCGTCGAGCCGTCGCCGATGGCTCGCGAAGAGGAGGAGGGTGCGCGTGGCGAAGAGTCCCGCTCCCAGGATGACCGCGACGACTCGGTCGCTGCCGACTGACCGCGCCGCGCATTCCAACCGCTACACACGAATTCGACAGGTGACCCATGGCACGTTTTTTCCGTCGCCGTAAGTTCTGCAAGTTCACGGCCGAGGGCGTCGAGCGCATCGACTACAAGGACCTCGCCACGCTCAAGGGCTACATCACCGAGACCGGCAAGATCGTCCCGAGCCGCATCACCGGCACGCGGTCGAACTACCAGCGCCAGCTCGCGCTCGCCATCAAGCGCGCGCGCTTCCTCGCGCTGCTGCCGTACACGGACCAGCACTGAGCGGCACGGGCGCCGCGGGGCCGGGTCTGCCGGGGCGCCGCCATGAACCGCACGTTCGCAAGCTGGATCGCCGCCAACCCTGGCGCGGCCGTGTTCGTGACCGGCCTGCTCGGCCTGTTGCCGTTGTTCGGGCTGGGGTTCGCGTTCTTCCTGCCCGGGGCGGTCCCGGCGTTGATGGTGCTGGTGCGCGGGCCGCGGGACGGAGTGCTGGTCGCCGCCGGGGCGAGCCTGCTGCTGGCGCTGGCGATGTGGATGCTCGGCCGGCCGGTCCCGGTGGGCCTGATCTACTCGCTGTGGGTGCTCGGGCCGCCGCTGGCGCTCGGCGTGCTCCTGCGGCGCGGCGGCTCGCTCTCGCTGTGCCTGCAGGTCGCGGTGCTGGCGGGCGCGGCGATGGTGGTGGTGCTGCACGCGTCGCTCGGCGACCCGGAGCGTTTCTGGGCGCCGTTCGTGCGCGACCTGGCGCAGGAGATGCAGCGGCGCGGCCTGCCCATGGACCTCGAGGAAGAGGGGCTGGTCGAGACGCTGGCCCGGACGCTGTGGGGCTGGGTGACGGTACTGACCGTGCTGCTCGCCATGTGCGCCTTGTTCCTGGCACGCTGGTGGCAGGCGCGGCCGCAGCAGCCGGGGTGCTTCGGCGCCGAGTTCCAGCAGCTGCGCCTCGGCGTGGTGCTCGGGGTGGCGGCAGCGATCGCGATCGTCGCGGCGCTGCTGTCGGAGCGCCCGCTGGTCGACGACCTTGCCCGCCTGTTCATGGGCGCGCTGATGCTGGTGGGCCTGGCCGCGGCGCACCGCTTCAAGGCGCAGGGCCGGCTGAACGTGGGCTGGCTGTGGGGGATCTACGCGCTGCTGGTCATGGCGGCGCCGGTCATGGTCGCCTGCCTGGCCGGGTGGGGATTCGTGGACAATTGGTTGCGTTCGCAACGGGCGACGCAGAGTGCATGATCTGAAGACTGACTGATCGAGGAACCAACGATGGAAGTCATCCTGCTGCAGAAAGTCGCCAACCTCGGCAACATCGGCGACAAGGTCAAGGTGAAGCCGGGCTATGGCCGCAACTACCTGCTCCCGCAGGGCAAGGCGGCGGTCGCCACCGCGGCCAACCTCAAGAAGTTCGAGGAGCGCCGCGCCGAGCTCGAGAAGCTGGCGGCCGACGAGATGGAGAGCGCCAAGCTGCGCGCTGGCCAGCTCGAGAACTTCCGCCTGGCGCTCACCGCGAAGGCGGGCGGCGAGGGCAAGCTGTTCGGCTCGATCGGCACCGCCGACATCGCCGAAGCGCTGTCCAAGGCCGGCATCCGCATCGAGCGCAGCGAAGTGCGCCTGCCCGCCGGTCCGATCCGCCTGGTCGGCGAGCACCACGTCAAGCTGCACCTGCACACCGACGTGATCATCGACCTGCCGGTGGACGTGGTCGCCGAGGAATGATCGTCTCGCGCGCAGGGTAGAGCGCGATGGAGCAGGAGGCGGGCAGCACCCGGACTCGCAGGCGGACCGTCAGGCCCGCGCTCGAGACGGACGGGCTGCGCGTGCCGCCGCACTCGGTGGAGGCGGAGCAGGCCGTGCTCGGCGGCCTGCTGCTCGACAACAGCACCTGGGACGCGATCGCTGACCGCCTGCGCGCCGAAGACTTCTACCGGCGCGACCACCAGCTGATCTTCAGCGGCATCGCCGAGCTCTCGGCGCGCAGCGAGCCGAGCGACGCGGTCACCCTGGCCGAGTATCTCGCGGCCAAGGGGCAGGCGGACGAGACCGGCGGACTCGCGTATCTCGCGGGCCTCGCGCGCGACACCCCCACTGCAGCCAACATCCGCGCGTACGCGGACATCGTCCGCGAGCGTTCCGTGCTGCGCCAGCTGATCCGCGTGAGCGGCGAGGTGGCCGCGAGTGCTTTCGAAAGCGAAGGTCGCAGCGCTGCCGACCTGGTGGACGAGGCCGAGCGGCGCGTGTTCGAGATCGCCGAGCAGGGCCGGCGCACCGGTTCAGGCTTCGTGCCGATCCGGGACGTGCTCGGCGCGACCATCGACCGCCTCGACACGCTGCACCAGAACCAGGGGCAGCTCACCGGCGTCAGCACGGGCTACAACGACCTCGACCGCATGACTGCCGGCCTGCAGCCCGGCGACCTGGTCATCGTCGCGGGACGCCCCTCGATGGGCAAGACGACGTTCGCGCTCAACATCGCCGAGCACGCGGCGATCTCGGCGAACACCCCTGTCGCGGTCTTTTCGATGGAAATGTCGCGCGAGCAGCTCACGATGCGCATGATCTCCTCGATCGGCCGGGTGGACCAGAGCCACCTGCGCACCGGCAACTTCGGCGACGAGGACTGGGCACGCATCAACAGCGCCATCGCGCAGTTGAAATCCGCGCCCATCTACATCGACGACAGCGGCGCGCTCACGCCGACCGAGGTGCGCGCGCGAGCGCGGCGCCTGCATCGGGAGTGCGGCGACCGGCTCGGCCTCATCGTCATCGATTACCTGCAGCTGATGCAGGTGTCCGGCACGAAGGAGAACCGTGCCACGGAGATCTCCGAGATCTCGCGCTCGCTAAAAGCCCTGGCAAAGGAACTGAAAGCCCCCGTCATCGCGCTGTCGCAGCTTAACCGGGGCGTCGAGCAGCGCACCGACAAGAAGCCGGTCATGTCGGACCTGCGCGAGTCGGGGGCGATCGAGCAGGATGCCGACGTGATCATCATGATCTACCGCGAGGAAGTGTACGAGCCGGAGACGCCGCGCAAGGGCATCGCCGACATCATCGTCACGAAGCAGCGCAACGGGCCGATCGGCGAGGTGCACCTGACCTTCCTCGGCAAGTACACGCGCTTCGAGAACCTCGCCACCGGCGACTACGAATACGGCGGCTGAGCAGCGTCGCGACCGGAGCCACCCGCGTGAAACCGCTGATCCGGGCGATCATCGACACCGCGGCGTTGCGGCACAACCTCGACCGTGTGCGGGCCACCGCGCCCGCCTCCCGCGTGATGGCGGTCATCAAGGCGAACGCCTACGGGCACGGGCTGGTGCCCGCGGCCAAGGCGCTCGCGCAGACCGATGGGTTCGCGGTCGCGCGCATCGAGGAAGGTCTCGCGCTGCGTGCCGCGGGCCTCACGAACCGCATCCTGCTGCTCGAGGGCGTGTTCAGCCCGGCGCAGCTCGCCGCGGCGGCGCAGCAGCGCTTCGACCTGATGGTGCACAGCTTCGAGCAGCTCGAGATGCTCGAGGGGCGCGCCGGCACCGAGCCGATCTCCGTCTGGATCAAGGTCGACACCGGCATGAACCGGCTCGGCTTTCGCGTCGAGCAGTTCGCGGACGCCTACGCCCGGCTGCGGCGCGTGCCCAACGTCGCTCCCGACCCGACGCTGGTCACGCACCTCGCGAACGCCGACGACCGGCGCGACGGCATGACGGCGGAGCAGGTGCGGACCTTCGGCGCCGCCACGGAAGGGCTGGGGGGCGCTCGCAGCATCGCCAATTCGGCAGCCCTGCTGGCGTGGCCCGACACGCGCGGCGACTGGGTGCGGCCGGGCCTGATGCTGTACGGCGTCTCGCCGTTCCAGAGCGGGACGGGCGCGGACCTCGGCCTGCGGGCAGCGATGACCCTGCAGACGGTGGTCATCGCGGTGAAGGACGTCCGCCCGGGCGAGACCGTCGGCTACGGCGGCGCGTGGCGTGCGCCGCGCGACACCCGCATGGCCGTGGTGGCCGCGGGCTACGGCGATGGCTACCCGCGCAGCGTCGAGTCAGGCTCGCCGGTGCTGGTCAACGGCCACCGCGCGCCGGTGATCGGTCGCGTCTCGATGGACATGATCACGGTGGACGTCACCGACCTGCCGGGCGTGGCCACGGGCGATCCGGTGGTACTGTGGGGCGACGGGGTACCGGTCGAGGAGATCGCGCGCCACGCCGGGACGATTCCCTACGAGCTCATCTGCGGCGTGAGCCAGCGCGTGCAGCACGAGATGCGGTAGCGGGCCGCGCGGCCCGGCGGCGGCCGGCTCGACCTAGCCGACGAAAAACCCCATCTTCACCCCTGCGAGCTGCACCACGTCGTTGTCGTGCAGCTTGCGCGCCTGTGGGCCGATCGGGGAGCCGTTGACCAGGGGGAAATCGCCCTCGCGGCCGCTCTCGACGTGCACGATGTAGAAGCCGTCGGCGCGCCGCGTGATCGCGGCCACCTGCACCCCGGGGCGGCCGAGCGTCGTGAGCGTCTTGACCAGGTCAAGTTCACGGCCCGCGAACTGGCCCGACAGCACCTGCAGCTTGGCCTTCGGCAGCACGCCCGGCGAGAACGCCGGACTCGGCGCAGCGGTGGGCGAGGCGGCCTGCGCCTGCGCGACCGCGCGGATGCCCGGCACCTTGAGGTTCACCGCGTCGCGCGGCGAGATGACCATGGTCTTCTCGAATTCGTCGGCCGGCTCGTCCGCGTCGGAGTCGACGAAGCGCAGCGCGTGGTGGCCGACCGTGATCACGTCGCCGTGCTGCAGCGCGTGCTTCTTGACGATCTTGCCGTTGACGTACGTCCCGTTGGTGCTGTTCAGGTCCTCGAGGAACGAATCGTTGAGGATGTTGATGATCAGCGCGTGGTGGCCGCTGACCGCCGCGTTGTCGATGCGGATGTCGTTGTCCGGGAGGCGCCCGATGGTGTAGCGCTCCTTGCTCAAGTTGTACTCGGCAAGTTCCTGCCCGTCGATGCTGAGTACCAGCCTGGCCATGCGTCTTCCTGCGTAATTCTTTTCAGCCGAACATGCCGAGGAGCCGCGCCACCACGCCGCGCCGCGCGGGGAAGGCCTCGAGCACCTTCACCAGCACGATCGAGATGTTGTCGCGTCCGCCATTATCGTTGCCAAGCAACACCAGCTGCCGGGCAAGCGTCTCAAGATTAGCACCAAAGGTGCTGATAGTTAACTTAATGTCGTCGTCGTCCACCATGTCGGACAGGCCGTCCGAGCACAGCAGGAACACGTCGCCCTTCTCGACCGGGACCTCGGTGACGTCCACTTCGACCGTGGACTCGACGCCGAGGGCGCGGGTGACGTAGTTCTTGGCCGCCGCGTGCTGCGCCTCCTCGGGGGTATAGAAGCCCCGCGCGACGAGTTCCTGCAGCAGGGAATGATCCTGGGTGACCTGGGTGAACTCGCTGCCGCGCATGCGGTATAGCCGCGAATCGCCGACGTGCGCGATGGTCAGCTTGTCGTCGAAGAACAGGCCGGCGACGACGGTCGTGCCCATGCCCTCGCAGTTCGTCTGGGTGCGGGCGGTCTGGAAGATGATCTTGTTGGCGCGGTGGATGGCGTCCCGCAGCAGGATGCCCGGACGGCTCAGGCTGCTCGACGGATCGCGGATCCTCAGGTCCTCGCGCTCCACCGACTCCTTGAGCAGGCTCATGACGGTGCGCACCGCGATGCCGCTCGCCACCTCGCCGGCCTTGTAGCCGCCCATGCCGTCCGCCAGCACCACCAGGCCGATGTCGGCGTCCGTGCCGATGGTGTCCTCGTTGTGCTCGCGGATGCGACCGGCGTCGCTCACGCCCACGCAGCTCAGCTTGCCCTTGAGATGCACGGTCAGTCCCGCTTCGGCGCGTTGAGGTCGCGCAGCGCCTGCGCGAACACCGCCCCGGTCTCGAACCGGTCGGCCGGAGCCTTGGCGAGTGCGCGTTCGAACAGATCGTCGACGCCGGTCGGCAGGCCGGGGCGCAGGGTGCGGATCGGCGGGTGCGGCTCCTGCGCGATCCGGAGCATGAGCGTCGGCATGGAGTCGGCGCGGAACGGCAGCTGCCCGGTCAGCATCTGGTAGAGCGTCACGGCGAGCGAGAACAGGTCGGAGCGGCCGGTGACGGGTCGGCCCTGTAACTGCTCGGGCGACATGAAGGACGGCGTGCCGAGCACGATGCCGGTGCGCGTGCGTCCGGAATCGGTGATGCGGGCGATGCCGAAGTCGGTGATCTTCAGTTCGCCGCTCGGCGCGTCGAACATGATGTTGGCCGGCTTGATGTCGCGGTGCACGACGCTCTGCTCGTGCGCGTAGTGGAGCGCGCCCGCCAGCCGTGCCACGACCTCGATCGCGATCGCCGGCGGCAGCAGGCGCGCCGGGTCGGTGTAGTCGACCAGGTGCACGCCGCGCAGCAGCTCCATCGCGATGTAGGCAGTACCGGCGTGCTCGCCGGCGTCGTAGATCGTGACGATGTGCGGGTGGCTCAGGCGGCCCGCCGCCTCGGCCTCGCGGAAGAACTTGGCGCGCGCCTGCTCGAGTTCCTCGCCCTCGAACTCGGCCGCGAGCGGGATGGTCTTCAGGGCGACCTCGCGGTTGATCATCGGGTCGCGTGCCCGGTAGACCACGCCCATCGCCCCTTTGCCGAGTTCGCAGGCGATCTGGTAGCGGCCGAGGCGGGCCGGCACCGGGCGCACGGTTGCCGGGCCGGACGGGCGTCCGCCGGGTCGCTGCTGCACGAAGGTGGTCTGGTCGGCCGGGTTGGGCATGTCAGCGCGGATTATAGAAGCCCGCAACGCGCCGGAATTGTCGCCGCCGTCACACATCCGAGGCGGGTACGGCGCGTGCTAGCATCCTGGGCCCCGGCGCGGCCGGGCAGGGTAACAGAGCGATGGCCAAGAGCAAGCCGAGCTATGTGTGCGGGTCGTGCGGCGCGCGGACGCCGCAGTGGCAGGGACAATGCCCTGCCTGCCAGGCCTGGAACACGCTCGAGCTGGCGGCCTCCGCGCTGCCGCTGCCGGCGGCACGGGGCAACGCTGCGGGCAAGGCGTCGAGCCGCACGGTCACCGAGGTCAGCCAGGAGTCCGAGTCGCGCGCCGTATCGGGGATCGGCGAACTGGATCGCGTGCTCGGTGGCGGGCTCGTGGCGGGCTCGGTGATCCTGCTCGGCGGCGACCCGGGCATCGGCAAGTCCACGCTGCTGCTGCAGGCGGCCGACGCGCTCAGCCGCGAGCGACCAGTGCTGTACGCGTCGGGCGAGGAGTCGGTGCGCCAGGTCGCGCTGCGCGCGCGCCGGCTGGGGCTCGAATCGGGCACGCTGCGCCTCGCGGCCGAGACCCGCGTGGAAGCCGTCCTGGAAGAGGCGCTCGCGGCCCGCGCGAGCGTGCTCGTGATCGACTCCATCCAGACCATGCACACCGAGCTGTCGGAGTCGTCGCCCGGCTCGGCCGTGCAGGTGCGCGAGTCGGCGGCGCGGCTGGTGCGGTACGCCAAGGACACGGCGACGACCGTGCTGATCATCGGCCACGTCACCAAGGAAGGCCTGATCGCGGGGCCGCGCATCCTCGAGCACATGGTGGACACGGTGCTCTATTTCGAGAGCGACCCGGGCAGCCGGTTCCGCGTCGTCCGCGCCGTGAAGAACCGCTTCGGCGCGGCCAACGAGATCGGTGTGTTCGCCATGGCCGAGCAGGGACTCAAGGAAGTGCGCAATCCCTCGGCGCTGTTTCTGTCGCGGCCCGATTCGGCGGTGGCGGGCAGCGTCGTCACGGTCGTCCGCGAGGGCAGCCGGCCGCTGCTCGTCGAGCTGCAGGCACTGGTGGACGAGGCGCAGGGCATGTCGCCGCGCCGCGTCGCCGTGGGCTTCGAGGGAGGGCGCCTGGCGCTGCTCCTGGCCGTGCTGCACCGGCACGGCGGGATCTCGACCTCCGGGCAGGACGTGTTCGTCAACGTGGTGGGCGGCGTGCGCATCGGCGAAACAGCGGCCGACCTGCCGGCGGTGCTCGCGGTGCTGTCGAGCCTGCGCAACCGTCCCGTCGCCCGGGACACGGTGTGCTTCGGCGAACTCGGGCTGACCGGCGAGGTCCGGCCGGTGCCGTTCGGCGAGGAGCGCCTGCGCGAGGCGGCCAAGCAGGGGTTCAAGCGCGCGATCGTGCCGGCGGCCAACGCCCCGCGCCGGCCGGTCGAGGGAATCGACGTGACGGGCGTCGCCCGGCTCGAGCAGGCGCTAGCCGCGGCGTTCTGACGGGGCAGACGGCGCCGGCGCCGGCGCGGCGAGCGGCCGCAGGCGCACGGTCCTCACGGCGTTGTCGCCCGTCTGCAGGATGTCGATCGAGTAATCCTCGATGCGCAGGCTGGTGCCGGCCTCCGGGATGGTCTCGAGGTACTCGACGATCAGGCCGTTCAGGGTGCGCGGGCCGCTGGTCGGCAGCGACCAGCCCATCTTGCGGTTCAGGGTGCGCACGCTCGCCGAGGCATTGACGATGAAGGTGCCGCCTTTCTCGCGGTGCACGTCCTTGTGCAGCGAGCTGGTGTCGGAGGTGAATTCCCCGACGATTTCCTCGAGCAGGTCCTCGAGCGTCACCAGGCCCTGCACGTCGCCGTACTCGTCCACCACGAACGCGACGCGGCGCCGCTGCCGCTGGAAGTTGAGCAGCTGGGTGTTGAGCGAGGTGCCCTCGGGCACGTAGTACGGCTCGCGCGCACGCGCCAGCGCGACGAGCTGCTCGCGGTCGAATTCGTCGCGTGCCAGCAGCCGCGCCACCTTCTTCATGTGCAGGATGCCGACCAGCTCGTCGATGCTGCCGTCGTACACGGGAATGCGCGTGTGCCGGCTCTCGCGCAGCTGGTCGAGGATCTCCTCCCACTCGTCGGCTACGTCGATGCCCGCGATCTCGTTGCGCGGCACCATGATGTCCTCGACGTTGATGCGCTCGAGGTCGAGGATGCTCATGAGCATGCGCTGGTGGCGGTGCGGAATGACCGTGCTCGCCTCCGCGACGACGGTGCGAAGCTCCTCCCGGCTGAGCGAGGTGGCGCTGGCCTTCTCGCGCGAAATTCCGGCCACGCGCAGCACGCCGTTCGCGACCAGGTTGGTGATCCAGACGATCGGGTAGAGCAGCTTCAGCAGCACCTGGTAGATGAGCGCCGCCGGCAGCGCGAGCCGCTCCGGGTACAGCGCGCCGAAGGTCTTGGGGGCCACTTCGCCGAAGATGATCAGGACCACGGTGAAGACGCCGACGCCGATCGCCGCAAACGCCTCGCCGCCGAGCGAGAGGCAGATCACCGTCACGATGGCCGCGGCTGCCGAATTGACGAAGTTGTTGCAGACCAGGATCAGGCCGATCAGGCGGTCGGGCTGGGCGAGCAGCTTCTCGGCTGAGTGTGCGCCCGTGCTGCCCTCGCGGGCGCGATGGCGCAACCGGTAGCGGTTGATGCTCATCAGCGCCGTCTCGGTGCTCGAGAAGAACGCGGACAGCGCGATCAGCAGGACGAGAATCCCGAACAGCCAGGGTAAGGGAATGTCCTGCAAGGCCGGTCAGCCCCAGTGCTTGCCAAGCAGGTTTTCGAGGACCAGCTTGCTGCCGAAGTAGGAGAGACCGAGCAGCACGTAGCCGGCCAGCGTCCAGCGCAGGGCCTGGCGGCCGCGCCAGCCCATGCGCCAGCGGCCGAGCAGCAGTATGCCGAAGACCACCCAGGCGACGATCGCCAGCACCACCTTGTGCACGAGGTGCTGCGCCAACAGGTTCTCGACGAAGAACGCGCCGGTCACGAGGGCGAGCGTCAGTACCGCGAACCCCGCCCGGATGCTGTAGAAGCAGCCCGACTCGACCGACTCGACGGGCGTGAGGATCTTCAGCCAGCCGAGCGGCTGCCGGCTGCGCAGCCGTCGATCCACGACCACCTGGGCGACCGCGAGCACGGCGCCGATGGTGAGGAAGGCGAAGGCAGTGGTGGCCATGGCCACGTGGAAGGCCAGTTCCCAGCCCGGCTGGCCGATTGAAAACTGGCGCGCGCCCTCGGAGAAGGCCGCCTCGAGCACCCCTGCGATGCCGAGCAGCAGGGCGGCCATGCCCCGCAGCCGCGGTCGCAGCGCCATCACGATCGCAGTGACGGCGATGACGAGCGCGACGAGCGCCAGCACGTCGCCGAGGGACAAGGCGGCCAGCGGATCGATGCGCCGCTCCTGCAGGAGCGCGAACAGATGCACCACCACGCCGATTGCGGCGATGCCCACGGCCGCGATGCGTCCGCCCCGGCCGTGGTGCGAATCGGCCTGGTAGGCCGACAGGCCGAGGCCGAGGGCGCCGAACAGGTAACAGGCAACGGCGATGAGTGGCAGCAGCAAGCGGGACCCGGCAGCGGCGTGCGGACCCGCGCATGATGTCACATCGCCACGGGCCTGAGGAGGCACGGGCCGGGCTGCCGCCCCTATAATCCCGCTGATCCCGCGTGCGCCCGTGCCCGGGACCGCCCGTACCGCCGAGGAATGCCGTGTTCGACAAGCTCTCCGCCCGTCTTGCCGCCGTCGTCGATGGCCTGCGTGGCCGCGGCCGCCTCACCGAGGAGAACATCGGTGACACGCTGCGGCAGGTCCGCATGGCGCTGCTCGAGGCGGACGTTGCCCTGCCGGTGGTCAAGGAGTTCATCGACGCGGTCAAGGCCCGGGCGGTCGGCCTCGAGATCCACAAGAGCCTCACGCCGGGCCAGGCCCTGATCCGCGTTATCCACGAGGAACTGGTGCGCGTCATGGGCGAGGGCGTGCGCCCGATCAACCTGCGCACCCAGCCGCCGGCCATCGTGCTGCTCGCCGGCCTGCAGGGCGCCGGCAAGACCACGACGGCGGCCAAGATCGCCCTGTGGCTGCGCGAGCGGGAGCGCAAGCGCGTGCTGCTGGTCTCCACGGACGTGCATCGTCCGGCCGCCATGCTGCAGCTCGAGCGGCTTGGGTCACAGCTCGGCATCGACGTCGCGGCGGCGAACCCGGCGGAAGCGCCGCTCGCCATCGCGACGCGCGCGATGGACGAGGCGCGCCGTGGCCTCTACGACGTGCTGCTCGTGGACACCGCGGGCCGCCTGCACGTGGACGAGGCGATGATGCTGGAGGTGCGCCAGCTTGCCGCCGCGCTCCAGCCGATCGAGACGCTGTTCGTCGTCGACAGCATGGCCGGCCAGGACGCGGTCAACGCGGCACGTGCCTTCGGCGCGGCGCTCGACCTGACCGGCATCGTTCTCACCAAGGCGGACGGCGATGCCCGAGGCGGCGCCGCACTGTCGGTGCGCCGCGTGACGGGCCAGCCGATCCTGTTCGTGGGCGTCGGCGAGAAGCCGGAGGCCCTCGAGGCGTTCCAGCCGGAGCGCATGGCTTCGCGCATCCTCGGCATGGGGGACGTGCTGAGCCTGGTCGAGGAGGTCACCCGCAAGGTCGACCGGGAGGAAGCCGAAAAGCTGGCCCGCAAGGTCGCCAAGGGCAAGGACTTCGACCTCGACGACCTGCTCGGCCAGCTGCGCCAGCTCGAGGGCATGGGTGGCGTGTCGGCCCTGCTCGACAAACTGCCGGCCCAGCTCGCGGCCAAGGCGGGCGGCCTGCCGGCGGGCCACGAGAAGGACATCCGGCGGCAGATCGCCATCATCTGCTCCATGACCCCTGGGGAGCGCCGCTTTCCAAAGACTATCGACGGGTCGCGCCGTCGCCGGATCGCGGCGGGGTCGGGCACCCACGTGGCCGACGTCAACCGCCTGCTAAAGAACTTCCTGCAGATGCAGAAGATGATGAAGGGCATGGGCAAGGGCGGGCTTGGGCGCATGATGCGCTCGATGGCCGGGCGTCTCCCGCCGGGCCTGCGCTGAGCCCTGCACAAGCATTTCTTTTCTCTGGCGTTTTCGGTATAGTTCGCGGCTCTTTTTTGGCCGGACCACCCATCGCGGTGGCACGGTCGTTTCCGAACGAACGCTGAGGCACTGGCAGACGATGGTGACGATTCGATTGATGCGCCGCGGTGGCAAGAAGGAGCCCTTCTACCACGTGGTGGTGACCGACAGCCGCCGCAGCGGTGGTGGCTCGCTCGAGCAGGTCGGGTTCTTCAACCCGGTCGCGCGTGGTGCGAGCGAAGAGCTGCGGCTCGACCTGGCCCGCATCGACCACTGGGTCGCCCGCGGCGCCCAGCCGTCCGAGCGCGTTGCGCAGCTGTTGAAGGCCTACCGCAAGACGCAGGCCGTCGCGGCCTGAGCTGGCGGCGGCCGCCATGGCTGCGGCAGACGCAGGTGGGCGGCCGGTGATCCTGGGCCGGATCGGCGCTCCATTCGGGGTGCATGGCTGGCTGAAGGTCCAGTCCTACACCGACCCGCTCGAAGGCATCGCCGGCTATCCGCAGTGGGAACTGCACCGCGGGTCCAGCCTCGGCCGCAGGGCGGTCCTGGAGTGGAAGCGGGCCGGCTCGGGCGTCGCGGTGCGGCTCGAGGGCGTGGACTCGCGCGAGGCTGCGCAGGCGCTCACGGGAGCCGAAGTGCGAGTGGAGCGGGCGGAGTTGCCGCCGACGGCTCCAGGTGAATACTACTGGCACGATCTGGTCGGGCTTGACGCGTACAGCCCGGCGGGCGCGCCGCTCGGCCGGGTGGCCGGAGTCCTCGACATGCCGGCCCATCCGGTGCTGGTGCTCGAGGGTGATCGCGAGAGGCTCGTTCCGCTGGTGCGGGAGCGCCTCGCGGGAGTGGACCTGGATGCCAAGCGGCTGACGCTCGACTGGCATCCGGACGATTGACGGGCGGGCAGGTGAAGATCGTCGTCATCACGCTGTTCCCCGAACTGGTCGGGCAGGCGCTGCAATACGGCGTGCTCGGCCGGGCGATCGAACGCGGGGTGCTGTCCGTCGAGATGGTCAACCCGCGCGACTTCGTGACGGACGTGCACAAGACCGTGGACGACCGCCCTTACGGCGGTGGTCCCGGGATGGTGCTGAAGGCCGAGCCCCTGCGGCTCGCGATGCAGGACGCGATGCGCCGGTTGCCGGCCGCAAAGCGGATACTGCTCGCGGCGGATGGTGAACCCGTCCGGCAGCGCAAGGTGGCTGAGCTGGCGCGGGATTCGGAACTGATCCTGGTCGCCGGCCGCTACGAAGGGGTGGACGAGCGCTTCGTCGAATCGTCCGTGGACGAGTCGCTGTCGGTCGGCGACGTGGTGCTGAGCGGCGGCGAACTGCCGGCGCTGTTGGTGATCGACGCCGTGGCGCGACTGCTGCCAGGCACGCTCGGCGACGCGGAGTCGGCCGTGCAGGAGTCGTTCACCGACGGGCTGCTCGACTGGCCGCACTACACGCGGCCGGAGAGCTGGGAAGGGCGGCCAGTGCCGCCGGTGCTGCTCGGCGGCAACCACGCGGCGATCGGCCGCTGGCGGCGCAAGCAGGCGCTGGGCCGGACCTGGCAACGCCGGCCCGACCTGTTGGCGCGGCGCGAATTGAGCATGGAGGAGCGCAGGCTCCTCGACGAGTACCTCGCGGAGCAGGATGCGACGCGAACCGGGGCAGGGACGCAACCATTGGGAGAAGGTGAGACATGAGCAACATCATTGCCACGCTCGAGAAAGAGCGCATGCAGCGTCAAGTGCCGGACTTCGGTCCGGGCGACACCGTCGTCGTCGAAGTCAAGGTCAAGGAGGGTGACCGCGAGCGCGTGCAGGCCTACGAGGGCGTGGTCATCGCCAAGAGCAATCGCGGCCTGAACTCGTCGTTCACCGTGCGCAAGATCTCGCACGGCGAGGGCGTGGAGCGCGTCTTCCAGACCTACAGCCCGGCGCTCGGTGCAATCTCCGTGAAGCGTCGCGGCAACGTACGTCGCGCCAAGCTCTACTTCCTCCGCGAGCGCACCGGCAAGGCCGCGCGCATCGAAGAGAAGGTCTGACGCGGGCTCCCCGGGCGCCCTAGGGCGCCCGGAGCAGCCGCGCGCATTCGCGAGGGCGCCACTGGTGTTCCGGGCAATCGGCAGGTTCCTGCACTGGATCTGGAGCGGCCTCGACGGGCTGCGCAAGGTCCTGCACCTGCTGCTGCTGCTGGTCATCTTCGGCGTCCTGTGGGGCGCATTCTCACGCTCCATTCCGCTCGTTCCCGCCAGGGCGGCGCTGGTCGTCGCGCCGGAGGGTCCGCTGGTCGAGCAGTTGAGCGGCGATCCGTTCGAGCGGGCGGTGGCTGAGATTCTGCGCCAGGCGCCGACTGAGACCCTGCTGCGCGACGTGGTGGACTCCATCGAGGCCGCCGCCAGCGACCAGCGCATCAGCTCGCTCTACCTCGACCTGTCCGGCATGGAACGCAGCGGGCTCGCCAAGCTGCAGGAAGTGGCGCGCGCGATCGACGCGTTCCGCGAGAGCGGCAAGCCGGTCATCGCCTACGGCGACTTCTACGACCAGCCGCATTACTACCTGGCGGCGCACGCCGACGAGATCTACCTCGACCCGAAGGGCATGGTGTACGTCGAAGGTTTCGCGAACTACGGCCTGTTCGTGAAGGACGCGCTCGACAAGCTCGCGATCGACATCAACGTGTTCCGCGTCGGGCAGTACAAGTCCGCCTTCGAGACGTTCACCCGCAACGACATGTCGGCCGAGGAGCGCGAGGAAAGCCTGGCCTGGCTCGGTTCGCTCTGGGGCACCTACAAGGGTGATGTCGCCAAGGCGCGCGGATTCGAGCCAGAGGTGCTGCAGGCCTACGCCGATGAAGCGGTCGCGGCCCTGCGCAGCGCCGAGGGCAGCCTCGCGAAGATGGCGCTCGATGCCGGTCTGGTGACCGGGCTCGAGGGCCGCTTTCCTGTCGAGGAGCGGCTCGCCGAGATTACCGGCGAGGACGACAACGGCGGCATCTACGTGGGCGTCGACCACGAGGCGTACCTCATCAACGTGCGGTCGCAGGAAGCGCTCAGTCGCGAGCCCGCAGACGTGGTTGCGGTGATCGTGGCCGCGGGCGAGATCCTGCCGGGTGAACAGCCGCCGGGCATGGTCGGCTCCGACACGCTCGCATGGCAGTTGCGCGACGCTCGCGAGGACGAAGCGGTCAAGGCCGTCGTGCTGCGCATCGACAGCCCAGGCGGCAGCGTGTTCGCAAGCGAGGTGATCCGCCGGGAGGTGGCGGCCCTGCGCGAGGCCGGCAAGCCGGTGGTGGCCTCGATGAGCAGTCTCGCGGCCTCGGGCGGTTACTACATCGCCATGGACTGCGACCGCATCGTCGCGAGTCCCGCGACGCTCACCGGGTCGATCGGCGTCATCGCGATGTTCCCGACGTTCCAGCGCACGATGGAAAAGCTCGGCGTGCACAGCGACGGGGTAGGCACGACCGTGCTGTCCGGCGAGTTCCGCGGCGACCGTCCGCTCGGCGAGGTGTCGCGCGAGATCCTGCAGCAGAGCATCGAGTACGAGTACCGCCAGTTCATCGGCCGCGTGGCCGAGTCGCGCAAGAAGTCGGTCGAGCAGGTCGATGCGGTCGCCCAGGGGCGCGTCTGGTCCGGCGCCGATGCCCTCGGCCTCGGGCTGGTGGACGCACTCGGCGGCTACCAGGACGCCATCGAACTCGCCGCCGACCTCGCCAAGCTCGGCGAGGACTTCACCGTCGATTATCCGGTGGCCGCGGGCCGCCTGGGCGAGATGCTGGGGCTGCGCATTCGTATC
>Ga0209450_10000781_pt1 | contig 16076 bp, 11 predicted proteins | sample FrelakmetLWP11LW_FD_187149 | JGI IMG/M metagenome (GOLD analysis project Ga0209450, IMG submission 187149) | Freshwater lake sediment microbial communities from the University of Notre Dame, USA, for methane emissions studies - LWP11 LW (SPAdes)... | ecosystem: Environmental > Aquatic >...
ACTAGCGATTGGCGCATATTAGAGGCCGTACGACGTGCAGTGGATGTGACGATGGCAGCCTATCCACAGGGGAAATCACACCCTTTTGAAGTCAATGATGACTATGCCGGAGTTGGTCACGGATTGATCTTCACTGATGTGCTTGACCGACTGTATCAGCTGACTGGCGAAACCCGTTATCTTGACTATGCGCGCTGGCTGTTTTTAGAATACAGCCGTCAACCGCTCAATCAGGATGACCTGCAACTCAAGCATCTGCTCGATCCAGATTATCGCTTCAAATCGCACGGTGTCCACACTTACGAACATATCCGCTCGCTGCTGACTGCTACCTACGCTGCCAATGACACGCAACTGGACGCAGCCCTAACTGCAGCGCTTTCCAAACTGGAAATCTGTCTCACTCCCAGCGGCGGTCCCATCGGCGACGAATTTATCGCTGGACGGCAGGCGGATGCGTATGAAACTGGTTATGAATATTGCTCCCTTCACGAATTGTTTGACACGTATACCGATCTGCTTCAAAAAACAGGCGATATGCAATGGGCAAACCGTGCCGAATGGCTCTTTTTCAACGCCGCCCAAGGTGCGCGCCATCCATTCGAAACATCGATTGCCTACTTGAAAACCGACAACTCCTTTTCAATGACCGGCCCGTTGCATCCGGATGACAAACAAAACGAACACAACCCACAAATCCGCTACAAATACTCTCCTGTTCACCAGGATGTGGCTGTTTGCTGTGTGCCCAATGCCGGGCGGATTTCCCCGTATTATGTCAAGGCTGCATGGCTGCGCTCGACAGAAGGCTTGGTGGCCACCCTCTACGGTGCATGCGAGCTATTAACAGAAATCAACGGCGTGGCGGTGAAAATCTCTGAGACGACGAATTATCCCTTCGATCCAGTCATCACTTTTAGCGTAGAAGCAACGCGGCCAGTGGAATTTACACTCAGTTTTCGCATTCCTGGGTGGGCTAGCAGTTTCAAGCTCGATGCGGAAGATTTTACTTTGCAAGGCAAACTCCTCCATATCCATAAATCCTGGCAAACTAAAAACCAGTTCAGTCTTCGTTTCGAAGCGGATGTAAGAATCCAACCTTGGCACTCTGAACACATCATCACTTATGGCCCGCTTGTGTTTTGCTTGCCTTTAGAAGGGGTATATTATCCTGGTCGGGAATATGCTTCCGGTTTCCGAGACTCCTACTACACCCTTGCGAATGCTTCCATCCAGAATTTGAACCTCGGACCACTTACTTCTTTTACGCTGGAAAACCACCCGTTTGACCCCTCCCGTCCCTTTGATTCGCTCTCGCTGACGGGTACCTTACTTGACCCGAGCGCGAATCCGCATCCCGTCCGACTTATTCCCCTTGGCGGGAGTATCCTGAGAAAAGTTACCTTCAAGACCCTATGAACTTCTCCGAACGCTCGTTGCCCGGCTGAAAACCTATTGGCGTAGTCGCAAACACTTTTTGTGGGTAGAGGTTTTTAGAAAAGATTGGAGAATTCCGTGTCCCGCATAATCTGCCGGACGTTTAAAATAAATTATGCGTTGTCTGGCATTGTCCTGATTCTGTTCATTTTTATGGTACCCATATTTTGATTTTTTCATTGATTTCTCATTTCTTGTGAGAGATATTCTTTGGCCCAATTCCATTAGATGTATATCCAAGGAGGATTAAATGACTTTCACCGTGTATGTTGATGATAATTATTGTTACATGGATGAAGATCGCCGATGGAAATTAGGCGAATTCGAAACTCATCAAGAAGCTGTTGCCGCAGCTAAGGAGCTGATAGATGAATTCTTACTGTATCATGTTACACCTGGAATGACTGCTGAGATCCTTTACCAAGGATATACAGGGTATGGAGATGACCCGTTCATTACAGGCGAGGGTCCCGGAATAGATTCTGAAAAATTTACTGCCTGGGACTATGCAAAACGCCGATGTGAAGAAATTTGCAATCAAAAAAAACAACCTGAGAAGAGTCGTAACTAATCGCAATAATTCCCGTAGACAATCAATCGATTTTGAACAAAATTTGATAGTCATTTACCCTAGATAATCCATAGGATGTGCATGGAGATCCACCCGTAGATACTCCTGGTTATCGATCTTTATGAGCTTGATAATTATTTTTCGGTAGCAGCCATCTTCTAGAAATAGCACGTTTCTAGACTTGATCATTTCTATCGCTTCTTCCCTGGAAATTCCTGAGGTAGGAAAGAAGTTGTTATGATTTGGATCGGTAAAGTACCCCATCATCCTAACAATCTTAGTATTGGTCGGATCAAACGCATAATCTCGTATATAGAAATATCTCTGCATAATGAAAACCTCAATTAATGAGATTATAGCACGTTTGTTCTATTTTGGATTACAAATTATCTATTCTATGGTAGGAAGACTCTCAGTGAATAGTTACTTGATCAAAATAGGTAACCAGTGATTTACCACTTTTTCTAATGAATTATTTACATCCAAATAATTGTAAAAATTAATTGTGTGAATCCTCGTAAATATAATTGAAAAATCTGCGAAGATTCGCTCTTTTTTATTAATACACAGCCTCTTACAAAGTAATTAATGATTACTAATCAGTAAGTTGCGTGTTCCCTGGGTTGACCGTCAGTGTAGGCGAGCCATACCGGAGTGCAATTTTTTAAGGTATTCCGGATTACTTAATAAAACTTTTCCGTAACAAACCGAAATAATCCACCAAAAAAGAATTACCCATTTCCGACAACACAATTCCCTTGGAATCAAGTTCAATATTTTTCTGGCTTTTACACTTGAATCCAACTAATTGATATGGATTCGCTAATACAATATGATCTCCATATTGTGGATGTTGAGTTTCGATCGCCCCTGCTCCAGTAATTGTCTCGATTAACGCCAGTAAATGATTGCTTGTGAGTCTAAGGTCAGGATCACCTAGCCCTTTAATATCCTTGCGTAATTGACCAATCATAGAATTTATTTTCCATTTTGTAACTGTCTCCATCCTCGCCCGTTTCAATAATCGCACAATGTTTACACTTGGAGAAGGTTCACATTCAAGGATAGAAGACTCTCTTGAATACATTTCGATGTTTAACGCATGTTCGGGGGATAAGTCTATTGGTCCAACTGCTGCTGTCAGTGCAGTTACATCATACGAAAAAGGCAGATTGACCTTTTCACCATTAATAGTTAAAGTAATACGATTTGGGTGATCAACCCCCCGGAAAAAAATGCGAAAAGTCCGCCCCTTAGGGATTAACGTCGAATCTCCAACAACCGGAGAGATTTGTAAACGAATCGAAATCTCCGTATAAAAAGACTTAAATTTCGTAATACATCCTCCATCTTTTAGGTATTGCTGAGAAGAACCGTCATCTTCATATAAATTAAATGAACCATTTCTACCAGGAAAAACAATGATATCCAAGTCTTTGGGAGCAACACATCCATTTTGCTTTGTCTCCACCAGCAACGGTATGATTGCCCCGGCCTTTGCGAAGAGGGGAACTTCCTCCAAACCGAAATAACCAATTCTCCATTGGGGACCAACGAAACACTGCCCGGTAAAGAAGTTGAACCATTCACCTGGAGGGAACCAGATCGCTTTGCGACTCATATTCAGATCACGGTCAATAGGGGAGGTAATCGGGGCTGCCATAAGTTCGCTCCCAAATAAGTACTGCCCGTCGTTTAAATAAGAAGAATCTTCGTTTGGCCAATCATAATAAAGCGGAGTGACCAGTGTCAAACCTTCCTGTTCATTTCTTCTTGCCATCGTATAAAGATAAGGAATAAGTGCATGGCGAAATTGCATTAACTCCCTGACCAATTTTAGGGTCTCAGCATCGTAAGCCCAAGGTTCACGCTCAATAAATGGATCTTTCGTACAATGAAGTCTGAATATCGGACTGAGTACTCCAAATTGCACCCAGCGTGTGTACAATTCACTATCTTCCATTCCACGCATATGCCCACCAATATCATGGCTCCACCAACCATATCCTACATTGGCGGCTGAAGCCGTGAAATGAGGTTGAAAAGCCAGTGATTTCCAACTTACAACAGTGTCCCCTGAAAAACCGATTGGGTAGCGCTGGTTTCCAAGGCCTCCCCAACGCGAGAAGATAACAGGACGCTTTGCTGGATTTCGAGCCAGATCATAATAATGAAGATGATTCAACCACCATAAAGGATCAAGTCCGTGAAGTTTTGACTTATCCCCCTGCTGCCAATCGAGCCACCAAAAATCGATTCCCTGATCTTCAATCGGAGAAAGAACATTATCAAAATACACCCGTGTAAAATCTGGATCAGCAATATCAAACGTAACGGGTTTCCCCTCTTCGGAATTCAAGCCCAGGGCTTTACAAACACATCGATAACTTTCTTCATGGGGGTGAATTCCCTCTGCAGGGTGTAAGTTTAGAGAACAACTTAAGTTTTGGGTATGTAGCCAATTAATTAATCCTGGCGGATCAGGAAAAAGTGACCTGTTCCAGCTGAAACCCGTCCATCCGCTGCAGGAATTCCCGGTTTTGGTAATGTGCCAATCCATATCGATGATGAAAACTGAGAGTGGAATCTCTTCTTTCTCAAATCGCTTCACCAGGTTTTCGACATCCTTTTGGGAGTACTCCCAATATCTTGACCACCAGTTACCAAGAAATGCCCTGGGAAGTAATGTAGGTTTGCCAGAAACCTTTTGAAAATCCTTTAAAGCTGATTTGTAATCACTACCACTGATTAGAAAATAAAGATCTCGATAATCTTTTTGAACCTTGCGAGGTTCGATCCAACCACTTGAATTAAATACCAGGCTTGATGAATCATCAATTTGTACCCAACCAAGGCGAGAGATTAATCCCGGCTGTAAATGGACAGGACCATTCGTCTCGTCCAGTGTTCGAATGGTTCCGGGTAATGCTCCTCGATTCACATCATCGACACTAAATTCACAACCATTCTCTTTTACTTGAAAATGAAGCGAATCTTGAGTTAGTCCCTTTGGAGAATCCTGGTAAATTAATCGAAAGACTTCGGTTTCGATAAGCAAGTTATTCTTTGTATTTTCAATTCTTGCTACGGGTATTGGCTGGTTGCGGTACCAAAAAACCTGTGAAGGACGGTCTTCGAAATCCCCTAGGGTGCTCGATTCAATACGAATCAGACGCTCAGTTAGTAATGTGAACCGCACGCGATCAAACTGGAAAACTGATTTTGGATTCGCCGTAGCTAAAGATAAAGGAGGTGAAAAAAAACGTGTTTGATTCATGAGTTCTCCAAAAGCTATTGACATTTATTTAAAAGTCTTTATAATGATTAACATAGTTCATTCACTAAACGAAGATATTATATCATGAATCCAACACCTCTTGGAAACCGCACACTCATTCGAAGTATTAACCGATCGATCATCCTGAACGTGATTAAGAAAGAGGGTGAAATCAGTCGGGCAGCTATTGCACACCTTACTGGATTAAGCCCTGCCACCCTATCGGGTATCACAAGCCAGCTCATCAATGAAGGTCTAGTGTTTGAAAAAACTACTGGCGAGTCCACAGGTGGCAGACCTCCGATATTACTTGCGCTAAATCCACGGGGTGGTTTTGTCATTGGAATCAAGCTTATGGAGGGACAGGCAGTCGGTGCTTTAACCGACTTAAATGCCCTGGTCCTTGCAAAAAGCACAATTAACCTCAAAGATAAACTCCTTGAAACCAGCATAGAATCGCTTGTTCTCCTCGTTAACCAATTGATTCAAAGCAGTGGTGTTCGAAAAAAACAGTTATTAGGAGTTGGCATTGGTCTAGCTGGTGTGGTTGACTTTGCAAAAGGAATTGTAAGGCAAAATCCCTTCTTCGGATGGGAAAACATCCAACTTCGAGACCTTCTTGAATCACGCATGCGGGTTCCAGTATATATTGATAATGATGTTAATACTTTAACACTAAGTGAAAAGTGGCTGGACTCAACGCAACCAGATCAGGATTTTATTGTTATTACCATCGGTCGCGGAATTGGAATGGGTATCGTGATCAATGGGCAGGTTTACCGCGGAAAGAGTGGCGGTGCGGGCGAATTGGGCCACATAGTTGTGGATCCTAATGGACCATTATGCGATTGTGGAAAACATGGTTGCCTTGAAAGCTTTATCAGTGATAAAGCATTATTAGCCGAAGCCCGCCTAAAAGTAGGTTCCGATGTTACTGACCTGGACGATTTAATCCAGCGAGCTACTAACGGAAGCCAAGACGCAATCAGTATTCTCAGACACGCCGGGTCGCTACTTGGAAGGCAAATTGCCAACCTGGTTAACTTGTTCGATCCGAAGCTAATTATTATCAGTGGTGAAGGCGTCCGCATGGGAGAGATATTTTTCTCCGCAATTCAAATCACTTTTCATGATTGTGTTATGCCAGGCCTGGCTGAAGATACTGAAATCAGGGTAAACACCTGGGGGGATGGTATCTGGGCGCTTGGGGCAGCAAGCCTGGTAATTGCGGAAATATTTAAATCCCCAATTCAAAAGGAGGAAAGAACCGGCAAATACAAATAATTTTTTTTATCTCAAGTTTGTTTGTTCAGTGTATAAAGTTACAAAAAGAATGCACCTATGAAACAAATCGTGTATCACAAATCTAAAGGAGTGAAAGATGAATAAGCGTCTACCATTTGTATTAATCTCTGTACTAATTGTGATGAGTCTCTTCCTTGGAGCTTGCTCCAAAGTTACGCCCACTGCAGCTCCTGTGCAAACCGAAGCGCCAGTTGCTACTTCTCAACCTGAACCGACGGCTGCACCGGTTGAACCTACTACAATTAAAGTAATGTCATTCTTTGCCTTTGACAATCCGGAGGTTGAGACCGCAGTTGTGGCAGCATTTGAAGCCGCAAATCCCGATATCAAAGTCGAATTTGAATCGGTCCCAATGAGTGATATTTTCTTGAAATACAAGACCTTAATCGCCGGTGGTGTTGCGCCCGATGTGATGTCTATGAACCTCGAAAATGCCTATACGTTTGCTTCCTTAGGCGCACTTGCCCCATTGGACGAGTTCATCACCAAGACCGGTTATGACACAAGCAAAGTCTACCAAAGTACTCTGGATATGTTCAAAGTGGATGGCGTTCAGTACTCAATGCCAGCCACCTTTTCCGATGTGGTCTTGTTCTATAACAAGGACCTGTTCGATGCAGCTGGTCTTCAATATCCCGCAAAGGATTGGACCCAGAAAGAATTGATCGCCGCTGCTACTGCCTTGACTAAAGATACCAATGGCGATGGAAAAATTGATCAGTTTGGTTATAACTTCCCATGGTGGCCTGTAGTCCTTGCAATGTACGATGCTTCAATCTGGAGCAAAGATGGAAAAACCTGTACTTTGAACTCCCCGCAAGGTGTTGAGGCATTCCAGAGTATTGTGGATGCACGATATAAATACAAATACGCTCCTACTGCCGATCAATTAGCTGAACAAGGTGATTGGGATATGTTCATGGCTGGAAAACTGGCAATGTTCCCAACAGGTCCTTGGGCAGTAAAACCATTCAACGAAAATGTCACCTTTACTTATGACATTGCCCATATGCCTGCTGGAAGTAAGCAAGCTACGCTCGTCTTCGCAAATTCCTATGCAATGGCTGCAGATTCCAAGAATAAAGATGCAGCCTGGAAATTCATTGAATTTGCAACTGGTCCTGAAGGCACCAAGATCCGCCAGGACGGCAAATACGAGATCTCCCCGGTAAAGGAAATTGCAGAGAAGTATTATGTTGCGAATCTTGCTGGCGACGATCCAGAACATGCCATCGTTTTCATGGAGGTCCTTGACTACGCTGTTGGTCAACCTCTGCACGCCAATTGGAATATGATCTCCGATGCGATTGGTCCCGAACTAGACCTTGCTTTGACTCAGGCACAGACGGTCCAAGAAGCATTGGATAAGGCTTGTGTTGGTATCAATGCTGCACTGGCTAAGTAAGAACCAGTAACCAAAATGAAGGGATGAGAATACAATATTCTCATCCCTTTTCTTTCGAGGTCTCCAATGGTCAATGACAGAAAAAAAACGGAATTACCTGCATCAAATTATTCTAAATTGAATCGCAGAAGAGAGGCGATTTGGGGATATCTTTTCATCTCTCCAAATTTTTTAATTATTCTCGCATTTACTGTCATTCCTGTTTTTTTATCCTTATACATCAGTCTGACTGATTGGAATATCCTTGGTACTCCAAACTTTATCTGGATTGACAATTACAAAGCAATATTTAGCGATCCACTCGCAAAAGAAACCTTCTTTAATACTATTTATTTTACGGTCCTAAGCGTCCCGATTAATGTCTTTTTGACATTGATCCTTGCAGTTTTCCTTAATCAAAAAATCAGGGGAATAACTTTTTTTCGCACTGCCTACTACCTTCCTGTTATTTCAGCATCGGTCGCTGTAAGTCTGATGTTCATGTGGATACTAGCCAATAACGGGTTGTTAAATCAAATGCTTGGAAGCCTGGGTGTAGAACCGATACGTTGGCTGACCAGCCCAAAAATCGCATTGAATTCTGTCATCGGAGTTACGATTTGGAAAGGGCTTGGCCTTAATATGATCATCTTTTTGGCTGCGTTGCAGGATATACCGCAAGAATTAACAGAAGCAGCTGCAATAGATGGGGCAAATCGAATTCAACAATTTTTCAAAATTACGGTTCCTTTGATCTCTCCAGTGATCTTTTTTGTGACGATTACAGGAGTGATCGGTTCATTTCAAAGCTTTGATCTTGTGTACAACATGACCAAAGGTGGACCCGGACATGCCACCTCTGTTATTGGGTATTACATATGGAAACAAGCTTTTGATTATATGAACATGGGATACGGTGCTGCACTCGCTTATATTGTTTTCGCAGTCATCCTAATCCTTACCCTTGTCCAATGGGTTATTCGCAAGCGGTGGGTTTATAGCGAGGATTAAGAAATGTCAAATAAAAAACCTAATAATAATTCCTTTCAGATGCAGGTCTTTAAGACTATTTCAATTACGATTCTTGCCTTCGGTGCGATTACCATGATCATTCCATTTATATGGAGTGTGATTACCTCACTAAAAAGCGCGGAAAATATTTTTGCCCATTCAGCTTTCTGGATTCAATTCCCTCCTGATTTCTCCGCCTATAAACAGATTTGGGAAAGAATCCCCCTTCTAAAATACGCTGGCAATACTCTAAAAGTGGCATCAATCGTCACAATTGGTCAGCTGATCACATCATCGCTGGCTGGATACGCTTTTGCACGTTTGAAGTTTCCAGGAAGAGACAAACTGTTTTTCGTTTATATTGCTACAATGATGGTTCCAGGTATGGTCTTATTAATCCCTAATTTTATTGTAATGAAAAATCTAGGTGCAATTAACACACATTGGGCATTAATTCTGGCGTCAGTAGGAAGCGCTTTTGGAACCTTCTTAATGAGACAGTTTTTCCTTACTTTTCCATCCGAGCTTGAGGATGCTGCAAAACTTGATGGCTGTAATCCTTTCATGATTTATTGGCATATCCTATTACCCAACTCAAAGCCAATTCTAACTACTTTGGGCTTGATGGCATTTCAAGGTATCTGGAATGATTTCCAGTGGCCGTTGATCGTTCTTAATTCTGCGTCCAAACGCACTCTTCAACTAGGATTATCTTATCTGATGAGTGAATATTACACGGACTGGGGACTACTCATGGCTGGTTCTGTTTTAACCCTTCTCCCGATTATTTTATTATTTTTTGCTGTTCAAAAGTACTTCGTACAGAGCTTCAAATTCACAGGCCTGAAAGGCTAAAATCATTATGGACTCATATATTCAAGATAGTATTCGAATCATAAAACAAGGTCAATCAAAATCCGGGGCATATATTGCCTGCCCTAATTTCCCTACTTATCGTTATTGTTGGCTACGCGATGGAAGTTTTATTGCTCATGCTATGGATTGTGTAGGCGAATATAAAAGTTCCGAAGCTTTTTTCAGATGGGTTGGCAAAACAATATTAAGATATGGCAGCAAAGTAGAAGAGATGCGTCATCGCATTGAAAACGGTCTACCATTATGTAAAGATGATGGACTCCATACCCGCTTCAGTTTAGAGGGTGAAGAAGTAACTGAAGACAGTGCCTGGGGTAACTTCCAGATAGATGGATATGGCACATGGCTTTGGGCACTTGCAGAGCATATTAGAATCTCGAAAGATAATTCATTACTGAAAGACTTACTCGATCCAATTAATATCACCTTAAACTATCTTAATCTTGTTTGGCAGCTTCCGAATTATGATTGTTGGGAAGAGAATCCCGAATACATTCACCCTTACTCACTTGCAACAATATACTCGGGTGTCAAATCCATTACAGGTTTTCTCCCGAATGGTTTTTTAATTGAATCATTAGGCAATGGAAATCAACTGGATACTCAAGTAAAGGAATTTATTCTAAAGTATGCAATCCATAACAATCGCATTGTTAAACATGTTTACCCGGCAAATGGAGTATCTTCTCCAAAGCCTGTCCTTGATAGCGGCATCGATGCCAGCCTAATTTCCATGTGTGTTCCTTATAATTTGTTTTCCGTTGCAGATCCCATTATGGTTGAAACTGTACAGGCGATTGAGAAGGACCTGCACTGTATGGGCGGAGGAGTTCATAGATATAAGAAAGATGTATATTACGGTGGTGGTGAATGGATACTGTTGACTGCATGGCTTGGATGGTATTACGCTCGTTGTGGCAGGTTGAACGAGGCAAACGTTTTAAAACTATGGATCGAGTCCAAATTTGAAAAGGATGGTTCATTACCAGAGCAAGTATCAGAACACACTCTCTATAGTGACCATTTTCAGCCTTGGAAAAACAAATGGGGACCTGTTGCTACACCACTCCTTTGGTCTCATGCAATGTATATCATCCTGGATAACTCCATTCAAGAAAGATCATCCAAATGAACAATGTACCAATTAGAAAAAAACTCCGCTTTTATCATGAACCCTATGGAGAACAACATCCATATGAACCATTGCCATTTGAAAGATTTCCGAGGAATCCTACTTCAGGTGAATTAGTTCAAATAGGCATTGAAACAAGCAGATATCCAGCCGCTGAAAAAGTTTGGTGTGTCTGGACTATTGAAGGCGATCCGACTCAACACAGGATTGATGCTAAAAAACAGTCATCAGATGAAACCAAAGAGTTTTGGAAAGTGGAACTACCGGCTTTTTCCGGTGGCGAAACGGTATATTACAAGTTATATGCCCAGAATGGAAGGACTGTTATTGAAAGTGAGGATTATAAATTTGGTGTAACCAGATGGGTGGATCTCGTTTCTGTTATCAGCATTGAAGAAACGAATGATGAGATTAATCTTATGTTGTCGGCTGAGAATAAAGAATTGTTTGCTCTTCTTGCAATACAAAAAGATTCCTCAGGGTTAGTAAAAATAAACCTTTCTACTTGTTTAGAAAAAAGTCAGGATTGGGTTAACCAGAACAACTTTACTGTTTTTGATGGAAATTTGGGATCCGTAACCCTTCAATTGAAATCCGACCCATTCGAATTGAAATTAATCCGAAATGAAGATGGTTTAGTCCTCCAAAACGCAAAACCCATCCAGGTTCTAGTTGGTGTTGGTGGCAGTATCTCACAAGTTAAGTGGACATTAGAAAGCCCTGCAGATGAAGCTTTTTATGGATTCGGGGAGCGTTTTAATGCCCTAAACCAGCGAGGCAATCTTCTCGACAATCACGTTTATGGCCAATATATCAACCAGGGAAAACGGTCATATATTCCTATCCCATTTTTTTTATCCTCGCGGGGATATGGTTTCTGGTTGATGACCGAAAGTCAAGCTCAGTTTGACATGGCAGCAACTGAAGCTAACAATTGGTTTTTTGTTGGCAGTGTTGAGAATGAGAGCAGCCTAAAAATTAGTTTGTTTTTCCAGCACCTACCCCAAGATATTGTGAAGGAATTCACATACCTCACCGGTAAGCCACAGCTGCCACCACCCTGGGTATTTGGGCTATGGATGAGTAGTAATGATTGGAACAGTCAACAAGAGATTGATAAACAGATAATTCTCTCAAAATCCTATGACATACCTTTTTCAGTTATGGTGATTGAAGCATGGAGTGATGAAATCAATTTTTATATTTGGAATGATGCCCAATATAAACAAATATCTTCAGAGACTCCATATTTCTACAAGGACTATACATATCCCAATAATGGTCATTGGCCTAATCCTAAAGCAATGATCAATCAGTTGCACGATGAAGGTGCAAGGTTGGTTCTCTGGCAAATTCCTGTGATGAAGTTTGGAAATCCTGCTGAAAATCTTGATGAATCACAAAAAAATTCTGATCAGGAATATGCGCTACAAAAAGGATTTGTTGTTCAGAAAAATGATGGAAGTCCGCATCGCATTGAAACTCAAGCACCCTGGTTTGGTAATAGCCTTTTGATTGATTTCACCAATGATATTGCAGCTGATTGGTGGTTCAAAAAAAGAGAATACCTGCTGACTGATCTCGGAATTGATGGTTTTAAAACCGATGGTGGTGAACATATTTGGAATACGGAAACTCGATTCAACAATGGGATAAATGGTACCCGATGCATTAATACTTATCCAGTATATTACGAAGCAGCCTACAATAATTTCTTAAAATCTCACCTTGGGAATGATTATGTATTATTCAGCAGGGCTGGTTATACCGGAGTTCAACAGTTCTCTTGTCACTGGGCGGGTGACGAGAAATCAACTTGGGAAGCATTTCGATCCACTATAAACGCCATGCTTAATGTTGGACTATGTGGAGTCTCGTTTATCGGTTGGGATATTGCTGGGTTCGCAGGTCCAATTCCGGGCAGTGACTTGTATCTTCGGGCAACAGCGTTCTCTGTTTTTTGCCCGATCATGCAGTTCCATTCTGATTACAATGCACGTCGCCAGCCCAGCAAAGATCGCACACCTTGGAATATTCAAGAACAAACGGGGGATTCTGAAGTAATACCAATTTTTAGAAAATTCACTAATCTACGGATGAATCTGATACCTTACATCCTCAGTCAGGCCAAACTAAGTAGCCACAACGGTCTACCGCTAATGCGAACCCTTCAGCTAGAGACCTTTGATGAGCCTGCTAGTAAGAATTTTCCATTTGAGTATTTCTTTGGTGATTCACTTCTGGTTGCTCCTGTCGTGGAAGAAGGCATATCAACTCAAGATGTTTATTTACCGGCTGGTGATTGGTGTGATTTTTGGTCAGGGATGATTTCTTCTGGATCTCAAGTAATTAAATATGAAGCGCCAAAAGATCGAATTCCAGTATTCCAACGAAGAGGAAGCATCGTACCTCTGAATTTAGGTGATTCTCTAGAATTGACCAGCCCTGTGGGGAATTCAACAGAGGAGATAAGAAATTTAGTTTTATCAATATTTCCTGGAAAAGCCTCTCAACTTGAAGTTAACCAGGGGAAGAATAAGGAACCACTGTTTGTGAGATCCGAATCTGACATTAACAATATGGGAATAAACATCACATTACAGGGATTATCTGTTGCGGTAGATCTAGTTGTGCACGATCATCAACCCATGGAAGTAAATGTAAATGGAATACCTATACGCAAAGAAGAGACACCACATATAAATGAAAGCTATTGGACATGGAACCAGAATCATAATGGAGTTCAAATTCATATAGGTCGGAATCAAGGAACTGTGACAGTAACGCTTTTATAAGTTGTTACAAGCCCTCTCTCAACTTAATAAATAGAGATCCATTTCGTTCTTTTCTATTATGAGGTTCAATATTTGGTTAATGATTTTTTCTATTTAGCAGGTCGCCTTTCCTTGCTTCACTGATTGGTGCAATTGTGGTGCAAATCAGGTACCAAACAGTGGAAAATATGGACTTGGTGGACAAAATTACTATCATATATGGGACATAATGGATGCTATATCACCATATATACAGTATAGAACATTCGTTCAAGTTCTTCGAATCAGTAGGTTGCGCGTTCGAGCTGCATCGGGGGCATTAAAATGATTACTAATCAGTGAGTTGCGCGCTCCATATCGTGATTATTATAGGCAGCTAATTCCATCTCCGATACCTAGAAACGATTATTTTTCGAGAGAAACCTAAATGAACTTTGGACCAAGGTAGGTCGTAGGTAGCTGGCGTGTGAGGCGCAACTCGGCATTATAGGCAACCCGTAATAAAAGCTTCTCTTCCCAATGGCGTCCCATAGCCTGCATGCCGATCGGCATGCCATTTGTGTCATACCCCACCGGGAAGGCTATCGCTGGTAATCCTGTCAGGTTCCCCGGGAAGACGAAGCGCATCATTTCCGTGTCCGTCCCCAGGTCGGACCAGCCAGCACTCAACGCTTGCGGCGGCACAATCGGTGCCGTAAGTGCTGTTGCCGGGGTGAGGATCACATCAACATCGCTATAGACCTTGGCAAAGATCTGCATGGCGCGGGTGCGCATCCGCTGAGCCTGAAGATAATCGTGAGCGGTCATGACCTGTCCGAGCACCAGGCTCAGCCGGGTATTACCTGCAAAATCCTTCCAGTGTTCCGGGTAATTCCGCATGGAGGTCGCCATTTCACTCAGAATAGTGACCGCGTGCGCCACCCGCATCGCGTCCAATTCCGGGATGGTCACTTTCACCACCTCTGCCCCGCCCTTTTCGAATTCAGCAATCATCTTTTCGTTCATTTCTACGATCTCACAGTTGGCGTGGTGGTTCCAATCCGGGAAGATACCTATGCGCACACCTTTTAGATCCGGCGTATTCCATCCCTCCAAAGTGACCGGTGGTTGTTGTTGAGATAAGGGCTGTGATGGATCGGGTCCCGCGATGACCTGGTAGACCATTGCCACGTCTTCAACCGAAGCACCCAGTGGGCCTAAGTGTGCAACGCTCCAGCACAACGGCGCTGCGCCAGCCTCACTCACTCGCCCAAAGGTAGGTTTTAGACCAACTACACCGCACAAGCTGGCAGGAACTCGGATAGATCCACCCCCATCCGCTCCCATGGCAACCGGAACAATTCCAGCTGCCACTGCTGCACCTGAACCGCTGGAGGATCCGCCGGAGTCTCTCTGCAGATCATAGGGGTTTGCAATTCGACCATGATGTACATTTTCACCGTTGGCGGAAATTCCAATCTCATGCATATTGGTCTTTCCAACCAATAACGCCCCTGCAGTTCGCAGGCGGGCTGCAACGTAGGAATCCCATGATGCTGGCTTGGCTCCCATGAACTTTGTTCCAACCGTGGTGGGATAAGGGACCAGGTCAATTTCATCCTTGATCGCCACTGGAACGCCGTCCAGGAAGCTCAGAGGTTGACCTTTTCTTATCCGTTCAGTGGACAGTTCAGCCTGCTTGAGAATATCCTCTGAATAACTGGCCGAAAAAGCGTGCATCGATGGAGTGGTTTGATCACTTTTCTCAATCGCCTGGATCACCTGCTCGGCTACCTGAAGGGGGGTCAGACTTCCATCGCGATAGGCAATTGCATAATCACGGATCAGTTGGTAAGGCATGTGCTCGCGAGATGTCCGCCTGTTGGCTGGGGCTTCCAGCGGCATGTCCATGTGTCCATTAGCATGCTCCGGCGGTATAACCAGGGGAAAATAGGTGGGTTCCTCGGTGAAATGAATCTTACGCAGTTTGGGGATGCCTCCGTTTTCAAGCAGGCTGCCGATTAAAAGGGGACGAGTGATCGGATTACTGACTGCACCGGCAAAAATAGAAAGCATCTTCCCGTACAATTTAGGGAGGTTCAAAGATTTAAGGTCGTAATCCATAGTATTCTATTGTTCTCCTTTAGGAATTGGTATATAGTAAATGATACATCTAATTGATATGTGAGCGCCTTGTTCTGGGTTTTTTTCCAGGAAGATCATGCAAATAGCTCGTTGATAAAAAAAAGAGACAATCCTTACCTTGCAACACTTTTCATATTAAGGAGATATGGGGAAATATCCACAACCCATCCAGATAGTTGCACTTG
>Ga0209450_10000782_pt1 | contig 16060 bp, 16 predicted proteins | sample FrelakmetLWP11LW_FD_187149 | JGI IMG/M metagenome (GOLD analysis project Ga0209450, IMG submission 187149) | Freshwater lake sediment microbial communities from the University of Notre Dame, USA, for methane emissions studies - LWP11 LW (SPAdes)... | ecosystem: Environmental > Aquatic >...
GGCCGCGCCGCGCACGAGGGCGCCTGGGTCGCCGTCACGCGGGACGGGCGGGCGGTGGCGTTGATCTCGGTCGCCGATGCGGTGAAGGCGACGACGCCTGCCGCCATGGGTTCAACGGCTGCGGCCGGCGCCATGGTGCTCTCGCTGGCGACGGCCGGCGCGACGATTGCAGCCGTCGGCAACGGGTTGGCGATCTCCCGCGCGTAGCTTCGTGTCAGCGGACCGGAGGTGCGCACCGCGTTCGTGAACCGGGGCGCGAGCGGGTCCGGCCGCACGGCCCGCACGAGCGCCGGTGTGACTGCCGCTGGTGGGCTCGAGGCCCTGGCCAGCGTCGTCACGGGCCCGGGCAGTGCGTCAAGTTCGGCTTCGATCTCCTGCAAGGTCTTCGCTCGCGCAGCGGCAACGGCGACCGGTGCGCTCAGCGCCGTGGCGGCCAGCTGCGACTCGACCTCGGCCCGTTGTTCACGCGACAACTGGCGCGACGGTGTGTCCGGAGGATTGATGCGACGGGCGAGCGCCTGCGCCGCAAGTTGGCCCGGGACGACGGCCAGCACGCGCTGCAGCAGTCGCTCCGCTTCGGTCCTGCGGCCTGCATCGGCTTCCTGCTGTGCCCGTGCCAGCAGCAGGTCGATGGTGCGCCCCAGCGAGGCCTGTGCTTCCGGGTGATCGGGCTGCGCGAGCAGCACCCCGTGGAACAGGTCGAGCGCGTTGCGGCCTGCCGGCGCCTCGAGCCTGCCAGCCTGCAGTGCGGCCCGGGCGCGCGACAGCACGGGGTCGGCGCGGGCTGCCGTCGACGGGGTGGGCGCGGCCACCAGTGGCCTCGAATCCGTCGTGGGCAGCGGCGGGACTTCCGGCGAACCCCCGATGAACAGTGGCACGGTCAGTGCGATGGTCGCCAGGCCGATGAGCGCGAGGTAGCCGCGAGGCATGCCCGCCGCGGGGCGACGCAGGCCGCGCAGCAGCGGCAGGAGGGGATCGGCTGCCTGGCGGCCTCCGCGCCGTTCGACATGCCGGCGCATTGCCGCCTGCAGGAACATGCCGGCGCGCCGCGCGCTCGTCGGCTTGTGCATGAAGCGGTAGACGAGCCCGTGGCTGATCAACGGCGCGAGCAGGGGTTCGTCACCGCGCGTGCCCGCCACGCAGACCACGACGTCGGGAAACTGCTCGACGATCTGTTCGATGAGTGCATCGGCGCGCGTGGAGACCGCGGCCATGTCGATGACGAGGACGCCACATCGCCCGGTGATCAGCAGGTTGGCCGCCTCCTCAGCCGAGCGCGCTCGCCAGACGGGGTTGCGTTCGCCGACGGCGTCGCGCGCTGCCTGAAACAGTTCCGGGTCCGAGGAAAGCACGACCACGTCGACCAGCACCGCGTCCTGCGCCGCGATAGCGGGGACGGCCGGAACCGCTTCGGTCCGGCGAGGCAAGGGCTGGTGCAGCATGGTGCCGCCATTGCACGCCAAGCGCGCGGGACACTCCATGCCCAAATGCCAAAAACATGAAGCAATTCATAAAAATACCGACGGCCGAGGCGCCTTCCACCGAGGCCCGCTTGTCGCGTCGCAGCAACAAAATGCCCGGGTCGTTACTCGACATAATGTGGCCCCGCGAGCATGATCGACCACTGCTCCATCCGCGGCCGGGTCCCGGCCAGGACGTTCCATGCGGGGAATCGAATTCACGTCGCGCGTCCCGCGCCACAAGCGCCACGCGCTTGAGCGATTGCTCTTCTTCAATGGCTGCCAGGAGCGTTTCGCGCGCGACATCGTCCACGTGGTCGACCGCTATGGCCCGCCCGAGATCGTCGACGAAGGCGAGGGATTGCGAGTGCGGATCGGCAGCCTCAAGGACGTGCAGTGCCTCTTCGCGGTCGACACGGTGACCGCTCGCCCGATCGGCGTTGCCGTCTACATGCGGGCCGACCTGGAGCACGTGACCGTGCTGCACCTGAGCCTGAGCGAGGATTACTGCGCGGGCGGCATGAACGAAGGCTCGAGCCTGCTGCTGCGGCTGATGGGCGAGGTGCGGCGGTCATCGCGGCGCATGAAGGGCGTTCGGCGTCTCCATGTGCTCTACGGCGCACAGCGGCTGCGCGCGCCCGCGCTCTGAACCTACCGTGAGCGGGCCTCGGTTGAGGCGCCGAGCAGGTCGTCCACCATCGCCTTGATCGCCACGATCTGCGGCCCGCGCCGGGTTGCGTATTCGTCGCCGTCGTACCCCCACCAGTCCCAGCAGCCGTTCGGGTTGAGGGGCTGGTAGCTCGGCTCGACCTGCGGGAACAGGACGACCACGTTGCCCGCGTCGGCGGCAGCAAGGTAGCCCGAGCGCTTCACGAAGGCGTCGTGCACGTAAGACGAGCCCTGCTTGCAGCCGTGGAAGGCGACGTGCAGGCGGCAGCCACCTGCCGGACCCTGGCCCGTGCAGGCGGCGGGCACGTATAGCCAGCCGCGCGCGGCGAGCCCTGCAGCCCCGGCCGCATGCGCATAGGGCGTCTGTGAGAACTTCACGAGCGTGCCCGGCGCCGCGGCCACGGCCTGCGCCTTGAACGGGCCATACAGGTGTTCGAGCAACTGGCGCGCGCCGTCCATGCCACAGCCGCCGATGAACGGCGTGTCGGTGGCGCTGCAGGCCTGCAGGTCGCCGCCTGCCGCCGGAAACGTATGCCCCGCAGCGGCGAGGTCGACGCGCTTCACGCCGCGCGGATCGACCAGCGTCGTGTAGTACGACTGCAGTGCGTCGACGACCGATTTCGCGACGACCGGGTCGGCGCCGCCGTGGAAGAGCCAGACGCGGTCGTTCGCGAGGCCCGCGATCGGGTCGATGGCGTCGTTCAGCGCCAGCTCGCTGGTGAGGCTCGCGAGCTCGTCCGTGGCGATCGGATCGTCGCCTTTCATGCAGCGGCCAAGCGCATGGCGCAGTGAGTTCTCCGCGCAGAAGTACGGGCCGGCCGCGATGACGCCCGCGCCGTTGACGAGCGCGGAATGCGCGACGTGGAACTGCACCGCCATGTAACCTCCGGCGGAGATGCCGGAAACCGTTACGGATCCGTCCGCAATGGGCAGTGGCGCGAGTCGCTCGCCGCGGGCCTCATCGCCTGACTTGTTCTCGCCACATCCCGCGAGCAGGGCGAATGCGGCCAGCAGCGGCGCCGCGCGCCGCGCAATCGCGGAGTTCGTCGACAACTTGAGCATAGGCAACTCGTGGCGCAAGAATCCAGCATTGTAGAGGCTTCACGCTGCCCGCCGACGGGGATCGCGATTGCTTCCGGCGGACTCGACTCGTTGCCGCACAACGGGTACGTTGTCACCACCATTCGCGGCGTCTGCCGCGAGACCCACAAGTCGGCCTACTGGCCCATGTTCTGCATGACCGTCGTCATCCCGCTGTTTGGCCTCATCGTGGCGCTGCTGCTGCTCTAGGATCATGCGTCCACCCGCCGGTGCCTGGTCGCGTGCGGTGAGCATCGCCCTCATCGGGACGGCCGCCGTATCCCTGGCATCCGTGCTGGCGCCGCTGGGCTGGCCCTTCGAGCTGTTCGCCCATTTCCGCTGGCAGATTGGCGCTGCCGCGCTCGCCCTGTTGCTCGCCTCCCTTGCCCTCAGGCGCCCGTGGATGATGGGCGTTGCCTGCGCCGCGCTGGCGCTGCAATGGTTGCCGGGCGCGATGCTGGCCAGCAGGGCATCGGCTGACGCGGCCCCGGGCGCCTGCGGACGTGACGAACTGCGCGTCGTGACCGCGAACCTCTGGTTCGCCAACACCGACCATGCCGCACTGCTGGCCTGGCTCACGCAGAGCAAGGCGGACGTCGTTGCCCTGCAGGAGGTTACGGCCGCGTGGGCCGCAGCGCTCGGCGTGACGGCGCATGCATATCCGTACCGCAAGGTGCTGGCGCGGGAAGATCCGTACGGCATCGCCGTGCTGAGCCGCTGGCCCCTCGAACGGGTCGAGGTCGTCGACTTCGCGGAGGATGGCCTGCCGTCGCTGGTCGCCACCGTCGACATCAACGGCCGCAAAGTGCAGGTGATTGCGTTGCACACGCATTGGCCCGTCGTTCCCGGGCTGCAGGTGGCGCGCGATCAGGTCCTGGACAGGGCGGCTGCGCTCGCGCATGCGCAACCCGAATCGACGATCCTGCTGGGCGATCTCAACCTGACGCCCTATGCACCGGCGTTCGCGCGGCTGCTGGCGCAATCAGGACTGCGCGATGCGTTCGAGGGCGCAGCCTGGCGGCCGACGTGGCAAGCGGCGTTCTGGCCGCTCGCACTGCCAATCGATCACGTGCTGGTGCCCGCGGCGAGTTGCGGGATCGCGCACGAGATCGGCCCGTACGTCGGCTCCGATCACCGGCCGGTGCGGGTCAGGCTGCGACTGCCGCTGCCGCCGGGGTAAGTCAGTTGTCGGTGTAGTCGGTGTCGCGGCGGCCGATCGAGCGCCGGCGGTTGTCCGTGGCCGAGGCTCCCCTGGCCGAACGCAATTCCGAGCGCCGCGAGCCGGCGCGGCGGTCGTCGTAATGCTGGAAGCGGCAGCTGCAGCCGTCGGGACAGCTGCAGCCAGCGAGCGGCAGGCGCGGGGCCTCCAGCGAGAGCAGCCGCACGCCTTTCAATGCCTTCACCTGCGCGCAGCACTGCGGGCCGGCAACGATGCTGACGGCGTGATAACGCAGGCGAACTGGTCGAGGTTTGAGGGGGCCGGCCATGTGCGTGGAATCCCTTCCCGTTCGTTGTACTTGATTATGACCTCAAGGTACCCGATCCGGAACCGGCCGCCAACTGGAGCCGGGTGGGGACTATTCCACGCTGAGGGTCTCACCCGTTGGCGGCGCAAATTCGCGACAGCATTCGAGCAGCCAGGCCCGGAAACGCACCACTTTAGGCAATGAGAAATTCGCCGGCGGCGCAATGAGGAACCAGGCGTTCCGCTGCTGAACGCTCGGCAGCATGGGTCGTGCCAGCCGCCCGGCGGCGATGTCCGCCGCGACCAGCGACCAGCGCGCCAGCGCGATGCCCTTGCCTTGCTCCACGGCCGCAAGCGAGGCCGCCGAGTCTTCCATGGGGGGCGTCGTGTCGTTGCGCGTGGTATCGCCGCCAACCCGCCGCAACCAGTCCTGCCAGGGTTCCGACCGGCTGTGGATCAGCGGATAGCGCGCGAAATCCGCGACCGTCTCGATCGGGCCGAACTTGGCCAGCAGTGCGGGACTGCAGACCGGAAACACGTATTCGTCGAGCAGACGCTCGGCCTTGAGGCCCGGCCACTGGCCCGACCCGTACAGGATGGCCGCGTGGAAATCGTCGCGATCGAAATCGAGCGCCGCGCGCGGCGGCCCGAACCGCACCTCGATCTCGGGGTGCTGGCGGGTAAACTCTCCCAGCCGCGGCAACAGCCAGCGCTGCAGGAACTCGTTCGGCACGCTGAGATTGAGCATGCCGCCCACGCGTTCGCGCCGGATGCGTTCGACCGCGCGGCGCAGTTCGTCCAGGCCGCGCCGCACGCCAGGGAGCAGTTCGGCACCCTCCTGGGTGAGCGCGACGGCACGGGTGTGGCGGCGGAACAGGGGCACGCCGATGTCGGCTTCGAGCGACTTGATCTGGGCGCTGACCGCGGCCGTCGTCACGCCGAGTTCCCGGGCCGCCGCGGTGAAACTGAGGTGGGCCGCGACGGCTTCGAAGACGCGCAGAGCGTTCAGGGGCACGCGGTCCGGGGGGGTCGCCATCGGCTGCCTTCAAGTGAAAGGACGATTAACAATACGGATGGAAGGCCCTGTAATCAAGGGGATCGCCGATCCGCTATCGAGGGAAACTGAAGAAATGAGAGGTTTCGCATGAGCGTCCCGACGCCGCTGCTGGTGGCCCCGGCTCGCGCCGCCGACGCCCCGCTGCTCGTCGCCATGGTCCGGGAACTGGCGGAGTACGAGCGACTGCTCGACCAGGTTCGAATCACACCGGAGGACCTGCATCGCGACCTGTTCGGGGCCAGGCCCTATGCGGAGGCAGTCGTCGGGTGGGTCGGCGACGAGGCCGTCGGCTTCGCGCTCTGGTTCCACAACTACTCGACGTTCGAGGGCCGGCCGGGCCTGTACCTCGAGGACCTGTTCGTGCGCCCCGCATTCCGCGGGCGTGGCTACGGCGAGGTCCTGTTGCGGCATCTTGCCCGGCTCGCGCTGGAGCGGGGTTGCGCGCGGTTCGAATGGGCGGTGCTGGACTGGAACGAGCCCGCGCTCGCCTTCTACCGCAAGCTCGGCGCGGTCGCGATGGACGACTGGACCGTGCAGCGCGTGGCCGGCGACGCGTTGCGGGCCCTCGCCGAAGGCAATTCACCACGGGGAATGCACGCATGAAACTGCAGCGAACGAACTACGCCACCGGCACGCCCTGGGAACCGATCGTCGGCTACTCGCGCGCCGTCCGGGTCGGACCGATGGTCTTCGTCTCCGGGACCACGGCGACCGGTCCGGACGGGAAACTGGTCGGCGCCGGCGATGCCGGTGCGCAGACGCGCCAGGTGCTCGCGAACATCCAGGCGGCCCTGGCACGGGCAGGCGCCCGGCTCGAAGACGTCGTTCGCACCCGCGTCTACGTGCGCGACATCACGCAGTGGGAAGCCATCGGCCGCGCCCACGGCGAGGTCTTCGGCGCCATTCGTCCGGCCTCGGCGATGGTCGAGGTGAGCGCGCTGATCGATCCGGACATGCTCGTCGAGATCGAGGCGGACGCTTACATCACGACGGCCTCTTGAATCTGCAGCCCTGCAGCCGCCGAAAGCTCATGATATCCACCGAGGAGCTTCCCGCCATGCGCAGAGTCCTGACGGCTGCCTGCCTGCCCGCCGTCGCCATGCTCGCCGCTTGCAGCAGCGCGCCGACCATTCCCGTTGCTGCGGATGTCGACCTGGACCGGTTCATGGGCGACTGGTACGTGATTGCGAACATTCCGACGCGCTTCGAGGTCGGCGCGCACAATGCCATCGAGTCGTACCGCATCGACACGGACGGCAGCATCGCGACGACGTTCACGTACCGCGACGGAGCCTTCGACGGCCCTCAGAAAGTGATGCGACCACGCGGCTTCGTGCGCGAGGGCACCGGCAACGCGGTCTGGGGCATGCAGTTCTTCTGGCCGATCAAGGCCGAATACCTGATCGCCTACGTCGATCCGGACTACACTCAGACCATCATCGCGCGCAGCAGTCTCGACTACGTCTGGATCATGGCGCGTACGCCTGCCTTGCCGCCGGAGGAGTACGCGAGGCTGGAGCAGCGCGTGCGCGAACTCGGCTACGATATGTCGAAGCTGCAGCAGGTCCCGCAGCGCTGGGATGCAGGCACCATCCGGGCGCAGTAGACCGACTGCGATCGCGCAGTGGCAGCAGCCACGCGCACTCATCATCATCGCCAGGAGAGGCCACCCACATGCAATACGCGCCAGCTGAGCAAACGTATCCAGGACGCCATCACTGGCTCGCGCTGCTGGGAGTGCTGCTGGCTCCGCTGGCTGCCCTCGCTGGCGAGCCGGCCGCCAAGGTCGCCACCGCTCCTGCTGCAACGGCGACTGCGGTCGTGGCGCCCATTAGCCAGGAAGCCGTGCTGGAGCGGCAGGCGAAACACGACAACAGCCTGTTCCTGCTGGACGTGCGCACGCCGCAGGAGTTTGCGGAAGGCTATGTGCCGGACGCGGTCAACGTGCCGCACGACCAGCTTGCCTCGCGACTTGCGGAAGTGCCGAAGGACAAGGACATCGTGCTCTATTGCCGGTCCGGCCGTCGCGCGGCCCTCGCGGCCGATGTCCTGGCAGCGAACGGCTACACGAAGTTGTCGCATCTCGAGGGCGACATGGCTGCGTGGACCCAGCAGGGCCGCCCGGTCGAGAAGCCTTAGCGTCGTAATTCTCGCGCAGTACCTGACCAGCGATTCGATGTCTGTTGCGATCAGGCGCCCAGCGCCTGATCGAGGTCCGCGATCAGGTCGTCGACGTGCTCGAGCCCGATCGACATGCGCAACAGTCCTGGCGGTGTGCGGCTGAGCGGGCCTTCCATCGACGCCCGGTGTTCGACCAGGCTCTCCGTCCCGCCGAGACTCGTCGCGCGCGTGAACAGGTTGAGCTTCGCCGCGACCGCCAGCGCCCGCTCCTTGCCGCCGGGAACTTCGGCCGACAGCACGCCGCCGAACCCGCCACTCATTTGCCGCAAAGCGATCTCGTGCCCGGGATGATCCGGCAAGCCCGCGTAATGCACTTTGTCGACGCGTGGATCGGCATGCAGGAAGCGCGCAATGGCCAGCGCGTTCGCCGCCTGGGCGCGCACGCGCAGCGGCAGCGTCGGCAGGCTGCGCAGCACCAGCCAGCAGTCGAACGGCGAGGGCACGCCACCCGCCGTGCCCTGGTAATCACGCAACGCGGCGCATTCAGGGCCCGAACTGCGAGCGACGACGACTCCGCCCAGCACGTCACTGTGCCCGCCGAGGTATTTCGTCGTGCTGTGCATCACGAGGTCTGCACCCAGCGCGAGCGGCTGCTGCAGCACGGGGCTCGCGAACGTGTTGTCGACGCCGACCAGCGTGCCCCGTGCGTGCGCCAGCTCGACCAGCGCGGCAACGTCGGCGACGCGCAGCAACGGGTTCGAGGGCGTCTCGAACCAGAGCAGGCTGGTCGTGACCGCCAGCGCCTGCGACACCTCGGCCAGGTTGGTCACGTCGACGAACTCGACGTCCACGCCCCAGCGCGGGACGATGTCGCGCAGCTGCTTCGCCGTGCCGTGGTAGCAGTCCGCACTGCAGACGATGCGCCCGCCGGGCGCCGCAAGGGCGAACACCGCGAGCGTCGCCGCGGATCCCGACGCGAAGGCCACGGCTTCCGTGCCGTGCTCCAGCGCGGCGATCGCGCGTTCGAGGGAAGTGCGGTTCGGATTGCCGCTGCGCGAGTAGTAGTACCCGTGGGGATAGCTGCCATCCGCGCCGCGCTCGAAAGTGGTGGACAGGTGCAGCGGCTCGCGCACCGCGCCAGTGGCGGCATCCGGTTCGCGCCCCGCATGGATGGCGAGCGTCTCGAATTTCATGGCGCCTGTGGTGCCTCGTATTCCTGCAGACCGACGACGAGCATACCCGGTCCGCCATGCGCACCGAGCGCGCTGCCGATTGGCACGAGTCGCGCGTAGGCGACGTTGGGCAGGCTCAATTCCTCGAGCACCCATTGCCCGTCGGCGGCGCAGTTGGCGTGGCCCACTATCATGCGGTAGGTGACGTCGTCGCGCATGCGCCGGCGTACCCAGCGTGCGAACTTCGCCTTGAGGTCTTCGCGGCCGAAGAGCACGCCGCCGGCGCTGACCTTGCCTTGGCGATCGTTGTGCAGCACGGGCATCACGCGCAGGGCATCGGCGACGCGCTTCATCCAGCGCGGAAGGCGACCGCCGCGCACGGCGTACTCGAGCGAACCCGCGACGCCGTAGGACTTCGTGCGCGGCAGGATGGAGCGCGTCGCCTCGATGATCCGGTCGGCGTCATAGCCGGCCAGCGCGCACTCGGCTGCATACATCGCGATGAGGCCCTGGCCCGCGGAGATGTTGCCGCTGTCGACCACACTGATCGTGCCGTGTGTCGCGGTGCGGGCCGCCGCCGTCTGTGCCGCGGCGCAGGTGCCGCTGACGCGACTGGTCAGGTTGATCGAGACCACGGCGCTGTGATGCGAACCGAGGAATTCGAACTGCCGGCGGAAATCGCCGGGCGGCGGTTGCGAGGTCTTGGGCGGTGCGCCGCCCCGTGCGATCTCGGCATAGAACTCCTCGGAGCTGATGCCGACCTTGTCCAGGTAACTGCGGTCACCGAAGTGCACTCGGACCGGGATCACGTGGATGTCGAGCCGGTCGAGCTCGTCGTCGGGGATGTCCGCCGCGCTGTCCGTGACGATCGCGACACGCCGGTCCTGCATGTGCGCCGAATGCTGCTGGCGCTGCATGTCGTCGGCCTTCTCGCCCGCGACCGTGCCGAACCTGGCGGCAACCCTGAACACCTCGGCCGGGTCGTTCACGTGGATGTGCACTCGCACCTTGTGCTGCAGGCCTGCAACCACCAGGCTGCCGCCGATCGCCGACAGCTGTTCACGCAGGTGGCGAAGGTCGACACGTTCGCCCGTGACGACGCATTCGGTGCAGTAGCGATAGGTGAGGTCCTCGTCGCCGCTGCCCGCAGTCATTTCGTCCGAGGCGCTCTCGATCACGGGTGCCGCGCTGCCTGCCGGCTCCACCTCCGAGCCGCTTTCGAGGTAGTCGGTGACGCCTGCGATGAGCTCGACGAAGCCCTGCGCCCCGGCGTCGACGACCTGCGCCTTGCGCAATGCCTCGAGCTGGAACTGCGTCTGCTCCAGCGCCGTCTGCGCGGCAGTCACGCCCTCGCGCAGGATTGACCGGAAGTCCTGCAGGCCGTCCTTGCGCGCGCGCTGCACGGCGTGCGCGAACGCGGTGAGCACCGAGATGATCGTGCCCTCGCGCGGTTCGCTCAGGCTCTCGCGCGCATAGGCCGCGCCGCCGTCGACGCCGTCGACGAAGCCGGCGGGATCGATCTGGTTGAGGTGGCCGACGCGGTCGCAGAGGCCGAGGAAGAACTGCGCGAGGATCGCGCCGGAGTTGCCCCGTGCGCCGTCAAGCGCGGCGTCCGCCACGCGCGTCAGCGTCTTGCCGGCGTGCCGGTCGGGCCACTTGCGCAGCGCGCCGAGCACCGCGTTGACGGTGAGCGCGAGGTTGGTGCCGGTGTCGCCGTCGGGCACCGGGAAGACATTGATCTTGTTCAGGTACTCCTGACGCGACAGCAGGCGGAGGATGCCCGCCTGCAACGCGAAATTCAGCCGCAGCCCGTCGAGGCTGTCGGCAGCTACAGCTGCAGCATTCACTCGCGACCGACTCCCCTCAGTTCAGTCGTTGGACAGCCTGAACCTGCTGCCCCGGAAACTCAGCACCGCACCGTCGGGTGTGATCTGTTCGACGACGGGCCCTTCGGCCAGCGTGTCGCCTTCCTTGTACTTGCGCGAATTGACGAAGACGAACCGCTGTTGCGGCTGCGTCGCATAGACGTGGAGGTCCAGGTGCAGCACCGGCATTTCCCCGCGTGCCGACACCTCGTCCGCGCCGGGCATGGCGTCGGCGGCAGGTGCCGCGGGTGGCGCTGCAGCGGCCTGCTGCACCGGCGGCTCGGGCGGCAGCGAGTAAGGCATGTCCGAGGCCTCGGGAACCGGCGCGTAGACCACCGAACCGCGGCGCACGTTGCTGTTCTTCACGACGGCCGCGGGTCCCGCAGGCACCTCGGCAGCGGACTGCAGGCCTGGCTCGAACTCCTGCGGAGAGCTGCCGACCTCGTCCGCCAACGGATTGCGGCTGCCGGAACCCGCCGGCTCGCCAGCCGCCACGCGAGGCGGTGTCGCGCCCTGTGTCACCGGCCCCTGCGGCGAAACCGGCGCGGCAGCGGGTGCCGCCAGCGTTGGATTCGCCGCGCCGGGGGCGGCTGGCGCAGGCGCAACGGCCGTCGTCGACGCGGCGGGTGCGTCTGTCTTCTGCGCACGACGCAGCAGGTACACGCCGACGGCAAGCAGGTTCACGACCAGCAGCGCGATCGCCGCGGCGGCCCAGACGTTCGCCTTCGGCCGGGCGACGGCGATCGGGACTTCGGCCAGGCCGGGCCCGGTCTGGCGCTGCCGCTCGTGCTCGGACTTGCGCAAGGCGTCAAGGATGAACGACATCGCTCAGCCTCCCGCCCGGACCGGGGCGCCGCCAAGCGTCGGCGAACCCGTGGGATTCAACACCGTGTCGAGCACGATCTGCGTCTGCACGCCCGCGACACCGTCGGCGTTGAGCCGATGCTGCCGCTGGAAGTCCTGCACCATGCGCGTGAGATCTTCGTCGTAGAAGTCGCTGGCGGACCGGGCTTCCGGCAGTCCCTGTGCGGCGCGCAGGTTGTCGCGCAACCACCGGACCTCCGCGCCGCGCATGCCGGGGCCGAGCGACTTGGCCACAGCGAGCGGAGGGCGCCACAGCAGCAGGAAGTCACCGAACCAGTAGCGCGAGATCGTCGCGATCGGCAACTCCTGCGTCTCGCTGCCGAGTTCGATCGTCGCGGCCTCGTCGGTCAGGCCGACCAGCAGCACCTGGTGCGTGCCGCCGACGTCGTCCGTCAGCGTGAGAATGGCGGGACGGTTGAGCGTCCGCAACTGTGCCCACGAGCCCTTCTGAAACAGGCATTCGAGCCCCTGGGCCGTCGCCTGTTCACAGCCGCGGCCGCGATTCGGCGTGTAGGTGATGCTCCAGCGTGCGAAGAGCCGCGCCAGCGCTGCCTCGGTCGTAGTGTCGTTCGCGTTCTGCGCCAGCAACTGGTCGAGCGCCGGAGCCGCCGGCGCAGCAACGGCCGCAGCGGCTGCAACCGCGGGTGTCGTGCCCGCAGCGGCAGCGGGTGTTGCAGGCTGCGCGGCGACGATGCCTTCCGCCGGCACGGCGCCGCTCTTCGCATCCCGCCCGAACAGCGACCATGCGCCGAACGCCACGAGCGCCAGTGCGCCGACGACGGCGCCCGCGGTTGCCCAGCGCAGCCAGGGCGCGGGAATCGGGCGCCCGTACACCTCCGACGCCGCCTGGCGGATGTAGGTCGGGCCGACGCGATGATCCTCGCGGGTGAACGCGCCGAGCAGCGCGCGATCGCTGATCACGTTGATCACGCGGGGAATGCCATTGCTCAGCCGATGGACCTCGCGCAGCGCGCCAGGCGTGAATGCTTCGGTCGTCGCGCCGGCGACGCGCATGCGGTGCTTTACGTAGCCCGCGGATTCGTCGATCGACAGCGGGCTCAGGTGATACCGGCCCGTGATGCGCTGCGCGAGTTGCCGCAGGTCGGGTTGCTCGAGCAGCGAGCGCAGTTCGTCCTGGCCGATCAGGATGATCTGCAGCAGCTTGGTCGTGGCGGTCTCGAGGTTGGTGAGCAGGCGCACCTGCTCGAGCGTCTCGAAACTCAGGTTCTGCGCTTCGTCGACGATCAGCACGACGCGGCGGCCGCGCGCGTGGGCCTCGAGCAGGTAGTGCCCGAGCTGGTCCATCAGCGCCTTGGTGCTCGTCCGACTCTCCGCCGGCACCTGCAGGTGCAGTTCCTCGCAGATCGTGAGCAGGAATTCCGCTGGCGTGATGCGCGGGTTCAGGATCAGCGCGACTTCCGCATGACCCGGCAGCTGTTCGAGCAGGCTGCGGATCACCGTCGTCTTGCCCGTTCCGACTTCCCCGGTCAGCTGGATGAATCCGCCGGCCTCGTTGATGCCGTACAGGAGGTGCGCCAACGCCTCGGCGTGCCGCTCGCTGAGGTACAGGTAGCGCGGGTCCGGCGTGATCGCGAAGGGTTTTTCCTGGAGGCCGAAAAAGCTCGTGTACATGCGGGGTTAGGCCTGCCGTGACCGGCGGGGACGCCAATCATGCCTGATCCCTTCCCGGGGCTCACCCTTTGCGGTGTCCGGACAGCCACCGCGCGTCCCGGCAGCTGCGGGCTGCTACAGTGCCGGCTGCTCGCCGGGGGAAATCGCTTGTACATCCGCCGCCTGCTGATGCTGGTCGCCGCACTGGTCCTGCCTCAGCCGGGACTGGCGGACGAGCCTGTCTACCCGCGGACGCGGCCATTGACGGACCGGACGTTCGAGCCGAGCCCGGCCCGGCTGGAACGAGGACGTTATCTCACCGAGCACCTGCTGCAGTGCTTTGTCTGCCATTCGGAGCGCGACTGGAATGCCCCCGGCGCACCGCCAGTTGCCGGCAGGAAAGGCGGCGGGACGGTGATGAGCGAGCGTGCCGATCGCCACATCGTCGCGCCCAACATCACGCCGGACGTCGCGACGGGCGCAGGCGCCTGGACGGACGACATGCTCGCCCGGGCCATCCGTGAAGGGATCGGCCACGACGGCCGGGCGCTGCACCCCGCCATGTGGTGGTCGTCGTTCGCAGGGTTGTCGGACGAGGACCTTGCGGCCGTGGTGGTTTACCTGCGGACGCTGCCGCCGGTGCGCAATGCGCTGCCGGCGACGAGGCTGCCCGACGCTGAGCGCGCAAGGATTGCGATGGGGCCCCGACCGATCACCGAGCCGGTCCCGGGTCCCGCGCCCGGCGACTCGAAAGCGCTCGGCCGCTACCTGATCAGCGTCGCGGACTGCGCCGGCTGCCACACGGCTTGGGAAGCGCCGCGCAATCCCGGCTTGTTCGCCGGAGGCAACCGGATCGAGCGCGGCACGCGCAGCGCCTTCAGCAGCAACCTGACGCGGCACGCATCGGGTGTTGCCTACTCGCAGGAGACCTTCATCACCGTGATGCACACGGGCAAGGGCGGGTCGTTGCATCCGATCATGCCCTGGACCGCGTTCCGAGGTCTGTACGATACGGACCTCGGCGCGATCTACGAGGCGCTGGGCGACGTGTATCCGGTCGCGCACTACGTGGGCAACGTCGGCGAACCACGCCATTGTGCGGTGTGCGGACAGGAACACCCGTTCGGCGAGCACAACCGTATCCAGCTGCCGGCGGGCGTTCCGGTGGACGAGGCCGTGCTCGAGCGACTGGCGGGCACCTATCGTTCGGAAGAACTCGACTGGACGATCGAGGTGCGTCGCGAAGCCGGCCGGCTGTATGCGCGCGAGAACGGTGCGGCGGCCGAGATCGAATTGATCGCCCTGAGCGCCACGCGCTACGTCGGGTCCGGCCTGCTGGCGCCCATCGAGTTCCGGTTGCCGGCGGCAGGCGCAGCCACCAGCCTCGTGTCGCTGGAACTCGAACCGATCGCGCTCGACCGCGCGCCCTGACGCATCACTCGCGCGGCTTGGCGATCGTGCTGGCGGGCCGCAGCGCGACGCTGCCGAATTTTCCCCGCACCGCATCGACCGCGGCGTCGAGCTGCCGGTTGCGCGTGGATGCCGGCGCGCCGAAGAGGTCTGCCTGCACCTCCTCGCCCAGGTCGCTCACGCCGACACCGAGCAAGCGCAGGGCGGCGTGCGGTTGCGTGCGGCGCCACGCGTCGAGCAGCTCGGCTGCGATACGGGCGATCACGCGTGTTTCCTGGGTGCGCGGCTCGACCTGGCGCTGCCGCGTGTAGGTCGTGAAGTCGCCACGCCGGATCTTGACCGTCACGCACCCACCGACCAGGTTCTTTGCGCGCAGCCTCGAGCACGCCTTGTCGGCGAGCCGCTGGATCTCGGCATGCAGTCGTGCGGGATCGGCGATATCCGTGTCGAACGTCTCCTCGGCACTGATCTGCTTCTCGTCCACGTCGGGCACGACGGGGCGGTCGTCGATGCCCGCGGCTCGCTGCTGCAGGCGCTCGGTGTAACGGCCGAAGACCGGCCGCAGCCGCGACGGGTTTGCCTGGCGCAGGTCGCCGAGCGTGCGGATGCCGAGCGCCTCGACTTTCGGCGCGGTCTTGGCGCCGAGCCCGAACAGCTTGCGGATGGGCAGCGGGTCGAGCAGGCCTCGGATTTCCGCTTCGCTGACGATGACGAGACCGTCCGGCTTGCGCAGGTCGGACGCGATCTTCGCGACCAGCTTGTTCGGCGCGACGCCGACGGATGCGGTGAGGCCGGTGCGTTCGCGGATGCGTCGCTTGATCTCGCCGGCGATGTGCTCCGCGCTGCCGAGCGCGCCGTGGCTTGCGGTTACGTCAAGAAAGGCTTCGTCGAGCGACAGCCCCTGCACCAGCGGCGTGAATTCGTGGAAGACCGCGAAGATCTGCTTCGACACGTCGCCGTAGTGGCCGATGCGTGGCTGAACCACGATGGCCTCGGGGCAGCGCCGCAGTGCTTCGCGCGTAGGCATGGCGGAGCGCACGCCGAACTTGCGGACTTCATAGCTCGCGGCCGCGACGACTCCCCGATTGCCGCCGCCACCCACGATCACCGGCTTGCCGCGCAGTTCAGGGTTGTCGCGCTGCTCCACCGACGCGTAGAACGCATCCATGTCGACGTGCAGGATGGAGCGGGGTGCAGTCACGGGCCTGCCTGCGGCGCGTTACAGCGTCAGTGCGGTGTAGAACAGCAGTCCGACCAGGGTCAGGGTCATGAACACCAGGTAGCCG
>Ga0209450_10000783_pt1 | contig 16004 bp, 12 predicted proteins | sample FrelakmetLWP11LW_FD_187149 | JGI IMG/M metagenome (GOLD analysis project Ga0209450, IMG submission 187149) | Freshwater lake sediment microbial communities from the University of Notre Dame, USA, for methane emissions studies - LWP11 LW (SPAdes)... | ecosystem: Environmental > Aquatic >...
CTCCCCCTTTAACAAAGGGGGTTGGGTGGATTTTGGAATCGACCTGCTTCGAAGACCTATTTCGGTGTCGAGCCTCGTCTCGTTGGCATCTATCGAAAACCAAAACACCTTGCAGGCAGACAAGCACGCATGCATAAACACCTGGTTCTCGTGGGCGCCGGTCACGCCCACATGATGGTCCTGAAACGCCTGGCCGACTTCACGGCGGCCGGCCACCGCGTCACGGTGATCGGCCCCGGCCCCCTTCACTATTATTCCGGCATGGGCCCCGGCATGCTCTCCGGCATCTATCGGCCCGAGGAAATCCGCTTCAACGTCAAGCATATGGCGATCTCCCGCGGGGCGGGCTTCATCGAAGACCGGGTCGTCCGGGTGGACCCGGCACGCAAAAAACTGCAGCTGCAAGGCGGGGAGCGCGTCGCTTACGACGTCGCCTCCTTCAACACCGGCAGCGGCGTGCCGATCAACGACCGGATCTCGGCCCACGAGGCCCTGGTCCCGGTCAAGCCCATCGAAAAGCTTCTCGTCGCCCGCCACCGGATCATCGACGCACTCAAGCAGAGGAGGTTGTCCATCGTGGTGGCCGGCGGCGGGCCGGCCGGCCTGGAGATTGCCGCCAACCTGCGGCGGCTGGTGAAGGACGAATCGGGGGCGGCGGAGATCACCCTGGTCGCAGGGGAACGTTTGCTGGCCGGGTTCGACCCGGCGGTACGCCGCAAGGCGGGGCGCGGCATTTCCCGTCTGGCCATCACTTTGATCGAAGGCCAGAAGGTCGACAGCGCCGGCGGCCGGACCGTCCGGCTGACCTCGGGCGAATCCCGTCCCTGCGATTTCCTCTTCATGGCCGTCGGGGTGAAGCCGTCGTCTCTTTTTCGCGATTCGGGCATCCCGACGGGTGAAGACGGCGGTCTTTTGGTGAACCGGTTTCTTCAGTCGGTGACGCATCCGGAGCTTTTCGGCGGCGGGGACTGCATCCGCTTCGAGCCGCGGCCGCTCGCCAAGGTGGGGGTCTACGCGGTGCGCCAGAACCCGGTGCTGCTGCAAAACCTGCAAGGGGCGCTGGGCGGCGGGGATTTGATCCCTTTCACTCCCCAGCAAGACTACCTGCTGGCCTTCAACATGGGCGACGGTACGGCCGTCGTGCGCTGGAAATCGCTCGTCTTTGACGGGCGCCTCGGCTTTTTCCTCAAGGACTATCTCGACCGGTCCTTCATGCGTCGATTTCAGGCCTGAGACGCTCCGGGTACCCCGCTCCCCGGCGTTCGCACGTGAACCTCCTGCTGCGGGAACGGGATTTCGATCCCCGCTTTCTTGAACTCCTCGAAAATCGTGAAATAGAGATTGCTTTTGACCACCTTCTCCGGCTGATGGCGGGCATCGATGCAGACCGCCAGCTCGAAATTAAGCGAGCTGGCTGCAAACTCGGTGAACAGCACCTTGGGCCTGTCGTGTCGGGACAACGTGGGCTCCCGTTGGGCCACCTCCATCAGAATCCGTTCCACCTGCTTCGGGTCCGAACCATAGGAGACGCCCACGGGGAGAGAAATCCAGACGGTGGGAGAGGACAGGGTGTAATTGACGATGGTGTTGGAAACCAGGTTGGAGTTGGGCACCAGGTATTCGATGTTGCCCCGCGTGCGCACCCGCGTCGACAAGGCGTGGATGTCCGTGATCATGCCGATGCCGTCCTCGACCTTGATCCAGTCGCCTCTCCGGACCTTGCCCCCGAAAATGATCGTCAAGCCCGAGATCAGGTTGGCGGCCATGTTCTGGAGCCCGAGGCCGATGCCGACGCCGATGGCCCCGGCAAAAACCAGCAGGAAGCCGAAGTCCACGCCCACCGTGTCGAGGGCGATCAGGGCGCCCACGCCGAAAAAGGTCAGGCGGATGATCGTGTTGATCGCGTAGCCGGTGCCCTGCTCGACGCCGAAGGACGGGTAGACCTTGAAGTCCAGATAGGCCTGCAGCAGGCGGGCGGCGTAGATGAAGAACAGCAGGATCAGGCTCGCCTGGATCACGACCCAGACCGTGATGCCGGCTTTGCCGACCTTGACCACCGGAAAGGACAATATCCGTTCGATCGGCTCGAGCAGCCCGACCATGTTCAGCAGCAGGGCCGCCGCCGCCACGGCCGTCGCGTACATCAAAAAGGAACGCACCGACCCGACCAGGAACCGGGCCGAGTCCTCGTCCGCTGGGAGGCGCTCAGTCCAGCGGTGGAGCCAGATGCGCAGCAGGTGATAGATGAAACTGAGCAGGATCAGGGCGCCCGCCGTGGACCAGATTTTCACCAGAAGCAGGCGGCCGACCTCGCGGAAACCGAAGCACCACAGCAGCGCCAGCACGAACGAGGCCCCGATCAGCGGATAGTAGTAGCGGTCCAGCAGGCGCACGTAATTCTGGTAGCTGCGGTAGGGCAGGGGGGGCAGGAAGGAGAGCAAGGCCCGCTTGTTGAGCATCAGCAGCAGGAACACGCAGACCACCGACACGGAGATGGCGAACTGCAGGAAGGCGAGGACATCCTTGGAAAAACCAAATGCCTCGGCCGCCCAGTACAGCACGATCCCGATCATTACATAGAGCAGCACCAGCCGGGCGATTTGAAACACCCGGTTCCCGTAAGCCGTGGTGACCTTGAACAGGTCGCGGGTCAGCAGCTCCCGCAGCAGGCCGATCGTAAGCGCGGCCAGCGACCACAGCAGGAGAAGGTCGCCGGTGAGCGTGAACCAGACGGCCTTGTAGGTGATCAGGGCGTTGATGGCCGAATAGGCCCCCAGGAGCAGCAGCGGGATGGCTGCCGCCGCCACCACGTGCAGGGCGGCCATGAAAAAGGGGTACAACGGCTCCGGGATGCGGTTGCGAATCGGCTGCATGGCCGATTCGATCCGCTGCATGACGCGGTTGCGGACGAAAAGGCTGTAAAAAACGGCCGCCAGGAAGATGAATATCACCAGCGAGCCGACGACGCCGAGAACACGGCTGTGCACGGCCACCTGCTGCATGAACTCGGGGATTCTAAGCGGCAGGGACAACAGCCACGTGTACAAGTAGTCGATGGTTTTTAGATCCCAGCCGAGAGGCGTCCAGCGCGCAAGAACAACTACCTGCTGCTGGATGTCTTCCTTGACCTGTTCGGCCTCCTTGATGATGGCTTCCCCCATGTTTTCCGTGACGGCGATCGTGGGGCTTTCCGGTTCGGGTTCAGCTTTGGGAGTGTCGGCCGCCAGAGCCGCTCCGCTCACGATCAGGACGCCGAAGACGAGTAACCATCTCATGAAGTTGCTTTTCATTCTCAACCTATTCCCCTCCACGCCAGGATGCGCCTTGTCCGCACAGGCCGAGTCATAGTATAGTTTTTTTAAAACCGCAAACTTTCGCTCCTCGCGGCGTACCCGCCCAAAATGGTCCGTATGGAAGGATCTTTCTTGGAAACCGGTTATGCCGCGCGGCGCCCTCCTAACTGTGGAACGAAATCCCCCTTCGCCCCCTTTGCCAAAGGGGGTTGGTGGGATTTTGGAATCGACTTCCTTGGACGGCGTAGGTAATGGTGGGAGCGGCTTTCAGCCGCGAATAACATGAGATTCCATACTCAGACGTTGGTTGGGGTCGGCTTCGCACTCAGCTGCCTTTTTCTTGCGCATAGCGCAGCCGGTACCTCGCATGCCGGAATGACCCAGGAACCAGGGACAACGGAAATGATCGATATCCATGCAACGGAAGCCCGGCTGAGAGACCACCTCAAAGTGCTCACGGTCGACATCGGCGAGCGCAGCGTCCGGGTTCCGGGAAACCTCAAAAAGGCGGCGGACCATATCCGGGATTTCTACAGGGGGATCGGGATCGAGGCGCGTCTGGAGCCCTATGACTATCACGGCATCGAGGTCGCCAACGTGGTCGCAGAGGTCCAGTCGAGTCCCCGCCCCGCCCGGCGGATCCTGATCGGCGCTCACTACGACTCGGTCGCCGGCACCGTCGGCGCGGACGACAACGCCAGCGCCGTGGCCGTGCAGCTCGAGACCGCCCGGGAGGTGATGGCGTTGAAAGGAAGAAAAAACTTCGACGCTGCAGTCGTTTTCGTGTCCTTTGCCCTCGAAGAGCCCCCGGCCTACGGCACGCACCACATGGGAAGCCGGGTCTACGCCGGCCAGGCCCGGCGTCGGAACGAACGGATCGACGCCATGCTGTGCCTGGAGATGGTCGGCTACACCTGCAGCGAACCGGGGTGCCAGTCCTACCCGTTCCCGCTGATGTTCCTCGGCTATCCCCGGGAAGGCAACTTCGTCGGGATCGTGGGCAACTTTGATTCGCGCCGCCTGACCCGCAGCATCTTCAACAGCTTCCGGAAAAACCCGGGCCTGGCGGCCATCAAGCTGACCGTCCCCTTCAACGGCTGGATCATGCCGGCCGTGCGCCTGAGCGACCACGCCTCCTTCTGGGACGAGGGCTTCAAGGCCGTGATGATCACGGACTCGGCCTTCTACCGCAACCCCCACTACCACCTGCCCTCGGATACGATGGGCAAACTAAACTACCGGTTCATGGCCGAGCTGGTGGAGAGCCTTGTGACGTTTTTGGTTCAGCGTCACTGAACCGATCGCTCCGGGCCCGCCCTGGAGCCAACGCGCATGATCGACTGAAAATCCCTTTTTGGGTGATCGTTTTTGAATCCCCAACCATTCAAACTGCCCGTATCACCATAACCGTCATATCGTCGTGCTGCAATGCGCCTGCTTGATGTTCGACGACTGCTTTGATTAAATCATCACATACCACCTGAGCCGATGATGGTGTCAATCGGCCCACCGTGCGGACAACGCCATCATATCCAAACCTGACATTTTGTCGGTTGATGGCGTCGGGTATCCCATCGGAATACAGCAACAGCATGCAGCCCTTGCAGAGTGCAATCGTCTGTTCGTCCAGGGCAACATCATCCACGACCCCCAACGCCTGGCCGTTGGCTTTGGGCACGCGTTTAATAGAACCCTGCCCGTCAAAAAAAAGCGGGGCCTCGTGGCCGGCACGCGCATAATGAAACTGGTGTGTGGTGCGGTTTAGGATTCCGAATAAAATGGTGACGAACATCTCCTTGTCGTTCATATCCATGAGGTGGTGGCTGACGCTTCGAAGCACTTTCTTGGGAGACCGGCCCGGATGGGCTTCGGCGCGCAACAAGCTGCGTACCATGGCCATGAACAGGGCGGCCGGTATGCCCTTGTCAGAGACATCACCGACCGCAATACCAAGCAAATCTTCTCCCAGCGGGATGAAATCAAAAAAGTCACCCCCCACGGATTTGGCCGGAATCATGCGCGCACTGAACTCATACCCTTCCAGCCGTGGGATGGACCTCGGCAGCATGCTTTTTTGGATTTCACTTGCCAGCGATAGTTCATGTTCCAGCTTGGAGAGCCGCTCAAGCTGAGCCACCTGCTCGGCAACGCGAGTTTCGAGAGCTGCGTTCCATTCGGCAAGCTCCTTCGCCTGTTCCTCCACTTTGCGGCTTTTTTCCTGGATCTCTTTGAAAAGTCTCACGTTCTCGATCGCAATCGCCGCTTGGTCGGCAAACGTCTTGAGCAGCGCTATCTGATTGGTCGTGAGCGGTCGGACCTCAAATCGGCGGATCAGAATCGCCCCAATCGCAACCCCTTCTCTCAGCAAAGGGGTGGCAAACACGGTTCTATGCCCATACTGCTTCGCGTAGGCCGCACCTTGTGGGAAGTCGGTCTCTGCCGCCTGAAGGTCATGCACATGGACCGAGGTGCGATCGGCGACCGTTCGCCCTATCACCATATTGCGGTTTATGGGGATGGAAAATCCTATCGGCCATATCCGGTACTGCCCATGTTTCGCGACCAGCCGGACCTCGTCACCTTCGACTTGAAAGATTTCCGCGTTGGCCACATCGCACAATCGTGCGGCGCTTTCAGCTACGGTATCCAGCACCGACTGGACGTTGGTCGGCGAGTTGGAAATCGCAAATGTGGCACTGTGTCAAGGAGGGCTTTTCCCGAAGCAAGGATGTTTGGACAACGATCATCAGATTGCAGGATTTAATCCTCTGTTAGGTCCGGGTGGAATAAAACAGTGCCATCCCGCCGGCAACGAGCCCCATGCCGCCGAGGTGAAAGCGCTGGATCGACTCTCCGAGCAGCCAGACCGAGAGCAGCGAGGCGAAGACCGGGATCAGGTTGATGAAAAGGCCGGCGCGGTTGGGGCCCACCCGGTCCACCCCCTTGTTCCAGCAGAAATAAGCGACGATGGAGGGGAAGAGCGCCACGTACAGGATGCTCAAAACCACGTCACGGCTTATTGCAAACGGGCCGGTGACCGCAAGCTCCGCCAGGTAAACGGGGAAAAGACCGGCGGCGCCCAGGGCAAAAGTGGCCGCCAGAAAGCTCAACGGATGGATGGCGGGGCGCCGGCGCAACAAGGCGGAGTAGAGACCATAAAACACCACGGCGATGACCATGAGCAGATCGCCCTGCACGAAGGACATGGTTAGAAGCGTCTTCAGGTTCCCCCGCAGCACGATCAGGCAGGCGCCCAGGATGCACAGCATCACGCCGCCCATCTGGCGCGTCGCGACTTTTTCCCGATAAAGTATCAGGCTCAACAGCACGATTACGGCCGGCATGCTGGACTGGATCAGGGCTCCGTTGATCGCGGTGGTAGTGTGGACGGCGGTGTAAAGCAAGGTGTTGAAGCTTGAGATCCCCAGGAGGGCCAGGAGGAACAGCATCTTCCAGCGCCGGGCGATTTCTTTGCGGTCCTGGGCGAGCTGCCGCAGGGTGAAGGGCAGGATCAGCATGAAGGCCAGCGTCCAGCGCCAGAAGGCAAAGGCCACGGGCGGGATGATGTCCGCCACCCCCCGGGCCAGCACGATGTTGCCCGCCCAACACAGCGGCGCCACGCTGAGCAACAGGTAGGGCCAGGCGGAGGCCATGCGTTTCGGGGCCTGGACCGCCGGTACTTTCATGCCAGGGGTGCCAGCAGGATGCGCGCATCGGCCACCGTGCAGCGCTCCGGCGAGCAGAACACGGGGTTCAGGTCGATGGAGTCGATCCGGTCGGCAAGCTCCATGACGAGATCCGAGAAGGCGAGCATCATCGCCGTCAGCTTCGGGATGTTGACGGCCGCAAAGCCGCGGTGGCCGGTGAGCAGCCGGCTGCCCCGCAGGCAGGAGAGCATCGATTCAATGTCGCGCGGCTTGAGCGGCGCCATGCGCGTGACCGTGTCCTGGTATATCTCGACGGCCGTGCCGCCGATTCCCAGCAGGATCACCGGGCCGAACTGGTAGTCGATCTTGGCGCCGACGATGAGTTCCCGCCCCGACAACATTTCTGCGACGACCACGCCTTCGAACCCGGGCAGCCGGCTGAAGCGGTCATAGACCTGGGCGAGGCTCTCCGCATCCGGGACGCCGGGCTGAACCCCCTGCACATCGGACTTGTGCATGACCTGCGGCGACACCACCTTGGCCGCCACCGGGTAGCCGATGCCGGCGGCGGCCGCGAGCGCATCGGTTTTGGATTTCGCCCAGGCGAACTTCGGGCCCGGAACCCCGGCCGCTCCCAGCAGGCGCAGGGCCTCCGGCTCCAGCACCCAGCCGTGCTTGCGGGCGGCGGCGATGACGTTCACCATCTCAGCGCTCAACATGGCCTGCACCTCCGCATGGCTTCCACCATGAAGGCCGCCCCGTCGATGGAGGAGGCGACCGGCACGTTGTTCAGTTCGAAGCCCTCGATCAGGATCCGGTATTTTTCGACGTGCGGCACATAGGCGACCAGCGGTTTGCCGGTCTGCTGGTGCACATAGCTCAGCCGGGCGCCGAGATCGGAGCTGATCCCCGGGGAGTAGGGCAGCAGCAGGAGCAGCAGACAGTCCACCTCGGGGGCCCGGCCCAGCGCGCTGACGGCCGCTTCGAAATCTTCGTCGACGGCGCTGCCCGTCAAATCGATCGGGTTCCCCAGGGAGGCGATGTCGCGGATGTTGGCCGAGAGGCCGGCCCGGATTTCCGCCTTGACGGCATCCGATAACCGCGGCACCTGCAGCCCGATGTCGGCGCAGATGTCCGTGGCCAGGGCGCCGTGGCCGCCGCTCACGGTAATGACGCCGACGTTGCCCTCGATCGCGCGAGGGTAGTGGCTGAGCGATTCGCAGAAGCAGGTGAGCTCGAACTCGTTGCGGGCCTCGACGATGCCGTACTGGGCCAGCACATCGGCAAACACCTTGTAGTCGCCGGCGAGCGACGCGGTGTGACTGCTCACGGCGCGGCTGCCTTCCGCGGTCTTGCCGGCTTTGAGCACGACCACCGGTTTGGAGAGGCCGGCGGCCAGCTCCACAAAGGCGCGTCCCTCGTTGCGGCCGAAACCCTCCACGTAGAAGGCGATGACCTGGGTGGCCGGGTCCTCGGCGAGGTAGCGCAGCAGATCGATTTCACGAATCAAGGCCTTGTTGCCGATGCTGACCGCGAGCGACAGCCCCAGGCCCTGTTCGGTGAACTTCACCATCTGATCGACCAGCACGCCGCCGCTCTGGCTGACGAACCCCACGCTGCCCGGGTTTGGCCGCACCAGGCGCTCGCCCGGCAGGAAAAACGTGTCGAACTTGCCCGGCGAATAGATGCCGAGGCAGTTGGGCCCGATGAAAGGGAAATTCGCCTCCCGGGCCATCGCGGCGATCCGCTCCTGTAAGTCCGCCCGGCCGCTTTCGGCGAAACCGCCTGAGATGATGACCGCGCCGCCGACTCCTTTCCGGATGCACTGGGAGAGCGTCTCCGGCACGAGGTCGGCGCGCACGGCGATCACGGCCAGATCGACGGGCCCGGGGATCTCCTCCATTCCCCGGTAGACGCGGTCGCGCTTGAAAACTCCGCCTTTGGGGTTCACCGGGTAGACCTTGACCGGGTAGCGCAGGTGGATCTTGTTGTAGATCACGTTGGCGGGGTGGCGTTCGTTGGAGAGCGACACACCCGCAACGGCCATGCTGCCGGGTTTGAACAAGGGCGTGAAATTCACAACCAGGATCCTTTGTCAGGGTTGGGGCCGCCGGTGGATCGACGGGCGCGAGCGAAACAGCCGCTATAAGTCGACACGCCGGTCGCCGCCGGGGCTGCAGGCAGCGGTGTCCGACAGGGAATCCCTACCACAAAAGCTTCCGCTGCCGCAACGGGGGCGGCCGGGATGGCCTTCAAAGCGGCAGTGTGCTATTACTCCGGCCAGTAAATATGTTTAATACCGGCAACTCACGCAGAGGCGGAGCGGGGTGCCCGCCGCGGCGAGCACCCCGCTCCGCCTGGCATCGGCTGAAGTTGCACCTGTTTATTGCCGGAGTAATAAAACAGCGCCATCCGTTTGTTTTTATGAGAAGCGTATTATCATGTCGTCCATGAAATTTGAAAACAATGCGACGGTTGCGACGGGTGTGCCGGGTTCTCTGCATGACAGGCTCAGAACCCTCCGCTCGGAATTGCCCCGGCTGGCGGATGTGTTGAGACTGGAGGCCGACCCGCAGCTCGCCTCCTGGTGCAAGACTCTGGACAGCCGCATCCTGAGCCGCTTCGACCCCGATTTCCCCCTGGTGGCCGCGGTCTGCGGCGGGGGCTCTTCCGGGAAATCAACCCTCTTCAACTCACTCGCCGGCGGCCGATACGCGCCGGTCGGCGGGCGGGCGGGCATGAACCGGCGCGTGCTTTTCTCCGTTCCCGCGACGATGGCCGAAAAATCCGGATTCATCGCGGCGCTGGTGGAGCCCTTTGGGGCCGCCCCGGAAGTGCTGCGGCAGCCGGAAGAACTTCTCCAGCCCGGCGGTCCGCTTTACATTAAAACAGGCCCGGGCGTTCTGCCGCTGGTCCTCATGGACACCCCGGATTTCGACACCGGCAGCCGCGGGCAATACGCCAACCGCCAGAGCGCCCAGGCAGCCCTCGAGGCGGCGGATATTCTGATCTACATCTTCACCAACTCCAACTACAACAACCGCGACAACACCGACTTCATCGGCCGGATGCTGACCGGCATCGGCCGCCGCAAATGTTTTCTCATCTACCGCTGCTACCCGAGCTTCACCGCCGAGGAGGTGGAAGAGCACGCGTCGACCGTGGCCCGCAACATTTACGGCGGTTCAGCGGAGCGCTGGGTGCTCGGGGTCTTTCGTGCCGAGGAGGACAACCGTGTCGCCGCCGGCGAGCGGGGCATCCGGCTGCAGCCGGCACGGCCGGGGGGCGCCTCTTTCGAGCAGGCCCTGTGGGCGATCGATGCGACACATCTGCGGCGGGACCTGCACGCGTCCATGCTATCCGATGTCCTGGCGCAGGCGGAGGCATTTCTGGGCAGCGGCCGGGAGTCGTTGGCCGAACTGAGGCGCTACACCGCCGGCGTGCGGACGGCGCAAAACCATGGTCTTCAGCTGGCGCTGCGGCACTTCCCGATGGACCGCGTCATGCGGCGGTTTGCGAAAATCTGGGCGCGGACCGACCCGCCGGCGGTCAAGTTCATGCGGCGCACGGGCAGTCTGATCGAACTGCCCTTGAAGGCCCTGGTCGGGGTGGCGGGCTGGGCGCGGGAGAGGATTTCCGGAGAGCCTCCGCCGGAGAAGCCGTCGCAGCAGTTTGCCCGGAAACTAGAGGAAAACCTGGTGACGGCGGCAACGAACCTGCATCAGCAGGTGCTGAGCCCGCATATCGCACCGGCCGCGGCGGCTGAAGCCGGCGATGCGGGTTGGTCTGCTGCGGTAAACGCGCACCCCGTGGTGCTGCCGGCCCGGCAGCGGCTGCAGCAAAAAGACTTCAGCGGCATCCTGCAGGCCGTCCTCGCCCGCCGGGAGGAGATCGGCGATATCGGCGCAGACATGGAGATGGAACTGGGTCGGCTGGCCGATCATTTCCGCAGACGGATGGGGGTGTGGGACAAGGTCGCCCAGACCTTCTGGGCGTTCTTGAACGTGCTGCCGGCCGCCGCTGCGGTGACCTACGTGTTGTCGACCGGGGACCCCGTCGGCGGCGCCACCATCAAGGTCAAGCTGGCCGGGCTTTTCGGCCTGAAGGATCTCTACGCCCTGGTGGCCATCCCGGTCACCCGTGGGCTGAAGCAGGCGGACCAAAAGCAACTCCAGGACATGCTCGGGCCGGTGGCCCAAACCTGGTTGAGCCACAAAATCGAGAAAGTCCAGGAGATCTTCGAGCAGGAGATCACGGGCGACATTCTGCGCACGGCGGAACAGGCGACCGGTGAAGCCGAGCGACGGATCGCCGCCGCCGGCGAATGCCTGGCGCGGGAGACGGAGGGATAGATCCGGTGATGACACGCGAGCACCAAGCTGCGGTTCTCAAGGGCGTCGGGCGCATCGAGGCGCTGGTTTCAGAGCTCGGCCTGCTGAAATCCAATCTCGAGTCGGTTCCGCTCTGGCAGCCCGCCGCCTCGCTGGCCCGGCAAAGCAATGAAGCGATACGGATGATCCGCGCGATTGCCGCCCGCTTCGAGCGCAGCCTCGTGGTGACGCTGATCGGCCCGTCCGGATCCGGCAAGTCCACCCTCGTCAATGCGCTGGCGGGAGGGGCGGAGCTGTCGCCGGCGGGCCACCGCCGGCCCACCACCGACACGCTGGTCGTTTTCGGCGCCGGCCAGGAGGACGCGGCGGAACTCACGCGTGAACTCGGCGGCGATTCGGTCACCGTTGCGGCCGAGGCGGGCACGCGCCTGCCGGGCGGGCTGTGCCTGATCGACACACCCGACACGGACTCCATGGCCTTCCGCCGCCACATCCCCGCGCTGGAACGGGCCATCGCCCATTCGGACCTCCTGCTCTGCGTCTTCGATGCCGAAAACCCCAAGCGCCGCGATCACGCGGATTTTCTGGCACCGTTCGTGGCGCGTTTCGACGGCGAGTCCCTCGTGGCGGTACTCAACAAGTGCGACCGGTTGGAGGAGGCGGAGTTGAAGACGAAAATTCTCCCCGACTTCCTCGATTACATACAAAAGGGATGGCGGGGTGCGGTCGACCGGGCATTGTGCATCTGCGCCCGCCGGCACCTGCAGGAGCCGGCATGGGACCCGTCGGCCGGCCCGCGCCACGACTTCGACCAGTTCGAGGACTTGCGCGGCCTGGTGTTCGGGTTCGCGGGCCGTGGCAGCTTCGTGATCGACCGGCGCGTGGACAATGCGCGGCAGCTGCATGCGGTCGTTCTGGGCGAAGCCGGCCGCGACCTCGCGGCGGATCGGCAGACGCTGGAGGCCGCGCGGCAAGCCCTGGCGCGGATCCAGACGGATGCCATGGCCTCCGCCGCTTCCGCACTGCGGGATCAGGACTCCCGGCGTGGGGGAGGCCTGGGCGCCGCGGTGTACCAGAAGCTTTGCATGCGGTGGGTCGGCCCGGTGGGATGGGTGCTGGTGGCGTGGACCCGCCTGATGGCCGTCGGAAGCGGTATCGCCGCGATGTTCCGCTTGGGTCGACCGTCCGGGGGGCTGTTTTCAGTCCGGCGGTCGGGAAAGGGATCTGCGCTCGCGGGTGCCGGCGGTCTCGCCGCGGCGTTGCGGCGGTACCGCCTTGAACTGGTCGGGCGCTGGCCGGAGGCGGCCGAGCTGCTGGTCCGTGGGCGTTTCGATTCGGCTGTGCGGAGCATCGACACACCGATCACATCGGCCGGTCGGTTCGAAGAGCAGCTGTCGAGCCTCTGGGATCGGGCTATCGAGCGGGAGGTCGACCTCATGGCCAGGCGCCTCGGGGGGGGGTGGCTGCAAATCCTGATGAATGCGCCGGTCCTCGGTATCCTGGGCTACGTGGGCTGGGTCACCGTGAAGAGATTTTTCAGCGCGGACTATCTCACCGGGGATTATTTCCTGCATGCGTTCTGGGTCATGGCCATTGCGCTGCTGCTTAGCTTTTTCGCACTTCAAGTGCTCATCCGGCTGACGGCGAGTCCCGAGCGCATCATGGCCCGCGCCCTCGATCGGCTGGAAAAAGAGGTGGCGGAGCTGGACGGGTTGGCGGGACACCCCCTGCGAACTCAGCTGGAGGCCGTCCTGCGCATGGCCGAGGCCGCCGCCGGCGGATGAGGCTCCTGCTAAGCCGTCTTCGGCTTGATTTTCCGATCCGCCTCCATTTTTTGGATCATCGCCACCCGGGCGAGCACCTCCTGGGTTGCCATGGGGCGCTCCTCGAATTTGCCGCACCAGTTCTTGTCCGCCGTGACGGGCCAGACCGCATAGCGGATGTTCGTTGTGGAGGCGGCATCGATGGTTTCGGGATGCGGGGCGTTGCGGTGGCATTCCCCGACCAAGCCGTCATCGGTGCCGCCGGTTTCCATCCAGTGCTTGCACTTCTCGCAGATTTGAGTCTCTTCCATAACCGTCCTTTTTTCAGAGCATTATGTTGAAAGCGAAAATGGTTTTCAATTCAAGATAGTTTGGGGTGGCCCGGTGGAGCCACCCCTTGCGAAAGGAGGTGAGACGAGGCACTGGATTCATCAATCCACTGGCCTGATTGGGATTTCGGCCCTTTGGGCAAAAACTTTAAAATTTTTCGACTCGCCGACCCAAAACTGATAACGTTCTCAGTGAGAAGGGCGCGGAAGAGATCCGAAGCTAACTCAGAAAGCATCTAACAGCCGATGGCGGCGTTGCGCGTCTCTAAAAAATGCTTCCAACCTGACGCGCTTGCTCCGCGTTAAGGTCGGAGTTCGCCGATTTCGCGTCTTATTAGACGGCCGCCATATCCCCTTCGCTGACCTTGAACACCCGCTTCACCCGTTTGGAGAAATAGAAGTACGGAATCCAGATGGCGGGCCAGAGGATCGATAGAGCATCCAACAGGATGGCGTCGGGGAAGAATCGGCTGTCGATGCCGGTTTCCGTATGCTCCCTCCGTTCTTCGGCGCGCAGGCTGGCCGCCCCAAAACACCGATGGCTGCGACCCGACTCCTGGAGACGCTGCTTAGCCGCATCAGCTAAGGCACTATTTCAACACGAATCCCGTCAGGAACCATATCCCCAATTTCTTCGATCTCATCATTTGTAACAGCAACGCAGCCTCGGGTCCAGTCAACGAACCGATGAAGCGAGCCCAACCAGCCGAGACCATTCTTGATGCCATGAATCATGATATCACCGCCCGGGGGCACTCCCATAGCCGAAGCGCGAGCCGTGTCTGCGGAATTGGGGTAAGACAAATGAAGGGAGAGGTGAAACGCGCTCTTAGGATTTCTACCATCCACGCTATAGATTCCCTTGGGTGTTCTACCATCACCGCTGCTCACCTTGGGCCCTGTGGGATTTCTACCGAGGGCGACCGTATACGCCTTGATGGGCCTGTCCTGTTGGAAAAGAGTGAGCTTTCGGTCTGCTCTATGGCAACGGTGCAAAGAGCCACCTGACATTGATAGTGAAATGAGAAGTTGGGCCCCTTACCTGGAGGCTTGTTTTTCCGTCAGTTCTCCGTTTGCCCAAACATCTTATGGATACTGTTCTCACCTACCTGAGACTGCCTCAAACCTTGCCCCCTGCCGCCTCCACCAGCGCCGCAACCAGCTCGCGGCAGAAGGCCGGGATGTCGGCCACCACCCGACCCCAGACAAGATGGCCCTCGCGAAACGCGGGTGCGTCCACCCATGTGGCGCCCGCATTTTCCAGGTCGTCCTTGATGGCAAGCGTGCCGGTGGCCCGCCGGCCTTGCACGATTCCGGCTGAAATCGCGACATGGCCCCCGTGGCAGATGAACCCCAGGGTTTTTTGAGCCGCATCCATCTCCCGGATCAGCTTCGTCACGACCGTGTAGCGGCGCAGCTTGTCGGGCGCCCACCCGCCGGGGACCACCACGGCGAACACATCTCCGCTTTGAATCGACTCTATGCGCACAGTAGGCGTGATTTCCAGCCCATTCTTGCCGCGGACAGGCTTGAGGTCCATCCCGGCGGCGACGACTTTGGCGCCTTCCTCTTGCAGGCGCATGAAGGGAACATAAAATTCCAGGTCCTCGGCCCCTTCGGCAACTAAAAATACGATTTGCTTGCCGGCTAACCGCATACGTGGCCTCCTTTGAATTCAGTTGCGAGCTGCAGTGCGTTTGCTGCAATGACGGGTTGGACCGCAAACAGCTGTCTTGGGAGATTGCATATTTAAGCGAATTGATCAAGATCGATAACAGCCTGCGAGTGCCGGCCCCGGCTAAGACTGATTCCGCTCAAGACTTATTTGGGCAGCAGCCCGTCGAACTCTGACACGTTTTACCCGACGGCACCTTTTACCGGATGGGAAATATCAGAAAAAAATGAGGCAGAACCCAAAGGTGGCTCTGCCTCATTATAGTTGGGAAGAAGCTTATTTTTACTGCTTAAACTTCCTCCTGCCATAGCCAGCCAAACCAACTAAACCAATTCCGAGAAGAAACATGGTGGCAGGTTCAGGTACCGGATTTACGATTTCTCCGCCCTCCTGCACGAAGCCGGCATATTGGACATTTTGTTGGGAAAAATTGTAGAATCCAAATTGGCCGGATGTAAAACTTGAATTGTTAACGGTAACTTTCCAAAGCTCCGTTTCGCCGCTTTTTACAATCACTTGGAATTCGCCAGATTTAAAATCCAGAAAGAAATCATAAGAAGCATTGTCAGCCCAGCCTTTATCCGAACCATAGCTCGATGCAAGCAGTGACATGTTAGCGGTGTTCGTTGAGCTCCAGAAATCTGCCAGGGACAGGGCTGCCTCGGACGGCGCAGAGATCTTCTTAATGCTGAAACCCTCAGATGCAGCCGCGTCATAAGAGTTTTGCTGGCCCTGCTTCCAATCAAAGAGGTAAAAATTACTGCTATTTTGATATCCGAAAACAAATCCCATAAAGTCGTCATCACCGCCTACTTCTAATACTTTCCAGGAACCCTGCATTTATGTATTAACCATTACCTCATAGAACTGATAAAAAAAATCACACTTTATAAGAAAAAAAATATATAGACTCGAGCTGGAAGATACCAACGACCTTCGGTTCTCTTAGCCCTGATAATAAATTGC
>Ga0209450_10000785_pt1 | contig 15991 bp, 7 predicted proteins | sample FrelakmetLWP11LW_FD_187149 | JGI IMG/M metagenome (GOLD analysis project Ga0209450, IMG submission 187149) | Freshwater lake sediment microbial communities from the University of Notre Dame, USA, for methane emissions studies - LWP11 LW (SPAdes)... | ecosystem: Environmental > Aquatic >...
AAATCCTGAGGGGCGATAAAGTTCCCCCGAAGGGCTGCCTGCTTCAGACAACCATATTTGCAGATATCAGAAACCTGTATATGAATAATATTGTGGTTAAGCGAATGAACAGGCTGATATCCCATAAAAACGGGAAAATAGGTTCGGTTCAGGTCAACAATATCGTGGCTTCTGATATGGGCGAAGCGCTGATTGTTACAGAAAAGGAGGGCATTCAGCAGCTCAATGCGGACGCTGTATATGGCGCAAAGCTTACAAATACTTAACTATTTTATCGGGAGATATTTTTTAAAACAAGTAACAAGAAATTTCATCCCCTGTTAACGGATAAACATGGCACCCTGACAGACACCCACGGTGTATATTCCTTTATTGCAAGGGAAGTGGCAAAGGGAAAGGACGTTCACTTTATTGACCTGCAGCTAAAAACCGAAGACCCGGTTAATAACTTGGGAGAGGAAGAATCCGGCATACGGCCGACAGAAGTTTGCAGGCTGACCGTGGAAGGATTGATTTTACAGAATGAATTTATTTGTTCAATTTTTCGACATTAAAACACACATTGTCTTTTATAACAACATCTTTCTTAAGATAAAACAGATCTGAACGGAGGTTGGCATCGCCGCGTAAAAAATTTTCCCATCCCCCATTTGAAATATAACTTACAAGCATGGAGGTATTCTTATTTTCATTGTTGTACCATGCCCGTATATTCTGGCTGCCGTCTGAAAGAACATTAATTATATATTCAGTATTACTCAGGGAAGCATTATAAATATTATATTTAGTGCTTCTGAAATCATTGGTTCCATTCAGGGTTTCATCCTGTTCCCAGTTCCAGTCAGGCGCTATTAAGGAGTCTATAGGAGTGAAAGTATTATTTCTATACATTTTGGCTGCACCATCCAGTCTGCCTATATGATCTGAAGGGTAATAATTCCAGAATCCTTTTCTTTTCCAGGTAAGTATATTAAAAGTTTCCGGCATATCAAGGCAAATGCCGGTTTCCTTTACCGTTCGGTCGTTGCCTGTCCATTTGAATTCATAAGCTATTTTGAATTCAGCATTATCATTTATGGTAAAGGTATAATTACCCTCAGCTTCATTATATTTACCTGTAACGTCTATAACTGCTTTATTATCAATCATATTATATTTAATATTACCCAGTTTCCATCCGGTAAGTGTAATATTATTGGGATTATGGGGTGTCTCTGTGGCAAAAAACAATGGACTATTCAGTAGAATAATTTTACCGGAATTATCTTTTACAGATTTAACAAGACCAGTCTTCCTGCTAAACGTATAGATTATATTCTTTGTTCTTATGATAATAAGACCATCAGTTTCATTAAGCTCAGGCGTTTTGAGTCCTTTAGATGTAATTGCCGGTTTGGTTATTGGTTCATTGTTAAAATTGAATTCATATTCATCAATTATGTAACCATGTGGGGAACTAAAGGTAATATGTAGTTTATCTGTGTTATTTGTTTTTATGGGGATTTCTATAATTCCTTTGCTTCGCGGCTTAATATCCGGAGATATTTTTCCAGATCGGGTACCGTAATTCCATTTGATGTTCAGCTCGTTCATATCTGTGAAATCGAAACGGCTTTCAACTGATAACTGTACTTTGTCACCTGAAGATTTCGAATCGGTGATCTGAACAGGACTATTGGTTTTTTTCACATGCCAATACTCCGGTTGGGGTCTGCACCATTCATCAATAAATCCCCATACCGGAGGGTGACTGGTAGCTCCCTCTATTCCCTGTGGGAACCTGTAAATTAATGATATGGAAGTAAAAAGACATCCGCCAATTGAGCCATCGTTATTGTTGTAAATATATTCTATATGAGGTTTCAGAAAGTTTGCCCAATAGTCCCTTAATCCGGGGTCAGTAGCAAATTCAGGAATATTATATGAATTGGTGTGGCACCATTCGGTATAAAGAATTGGGCGTGAAATGTCTGACCTGCTGCAGGAATTAATTGCGGGATAGTGGTCGGTATCAAAATCAAGGGAAGGAATCCCTAATCCTCTTTGTGAATTCTGGCTCATTATAACCGGTCTTGAATTATCTGCCTTTTTAACACTTAAAGCCATATGTTCAAAAACCGGAAGATATGAAGATTCATTTCCCACTGACCAGACTATAACCGAAGGATGGTTTCGGTAAAAATCTATCATTTCCATAGCCAGCTTTATTCCGTCTCTGATGTACAGGGAATCCTGAAGAACTTTCTGCTGATTAAGAAAGCTGAAGGGAACTTCAACCTGGAGGAGCATTCCGGCTTTATCGCATTCATCAATAAATTCTTCCATGTGAGGCCAGATCCGGACATAATTTATATTGGCTTCTTTAAGTAATTTTACGTGTTTTATGGCAAATTCCTTTGATAAAGCCCATCCTGTAAGCGGATGACTGGGATGATAATTGGTACCTTTTATTTTAATCGATCTGTTGTTCAGAAAGATTTCATTTCCCCTTATTTCAATCTTTCTGAAACCGACATTTTGAGATACAATTTCAAAAGGCTGGTTTTCAAATAATAATTCTGCTGTAAGTTTATATAAATTGGGATGCTCATAGTCCCATTTTATTGCTTTGGGTATGGTAATATCCAACTGCTTATGGATAGTTGTCTGAGGTTGAATTACAACCAAATCTTCTGTTAAAGGGAACAGGTTGATTTGTTCGCCTTTTGGTCCTGTGAGATTGAACCTTATTTGTGGTTTTAAAGCTTTGGATTCATTGTTTGTTATCTGGAAATCAATTTTTAGTTTTCCATCAATAAAGTCTTTGTCAAAATCCGTATTTATAAATATTTTGGAAATATGTAATTCCGGAACAGCAAGCAGTTCCACACTACGTGTAATATCTCCATGTATATACCCTGTATTTCTTGATGAAGAGATTGATATTCCGGAGTCTTTAAAAATTGAAACTGCAAGTTCGTTTGATCTGTTATATTTAACATATTTTGTGATATCGAGTTCAAAAGCCAGATATTGACCGTCATGACTTCCAACCAATTGATTATTTACGTATATTTTTGCCAGTCCCTCTATAGATAAAAAGCGGAGCTTAATACTTTTGTTTTTCCACGATTCCGGTATAAAAAAAGTTGTAACCCATCCTCCGGTTTCTTTCTTACCGAATAAATATCCCTGTAAAGAATGAGAGCCCGGGATAATAACTTCTTTAGCAGAATCTCCCTTTACAGCAGGAAAATTATCCTGTATTTCAGGATAAAATTTCCATTTTCCGTCGAGAATCTGTTGCAAACTGCTTATATTATCAGGTTTGGGTGTGTAGTCGATCTCAGGTAAAACACCTGCTTTGATATTAAGTTTTTCAAGGTATAATGGCGGGGTGACAACCTGTTCTTTTTTATCTATTGAAAAACTACAGGTATTTCCTTTAAAATCAGCGTATTCAAAATTATCGGTTATTATATCAGGAGAAATTACCTTGCCGGAAAATATTCTCGTTTCCCTTAAATTTTTATCTGCATCACTGACAACCACAAGGAAATTAAATCCTTTTGAAACAGAAAAATTAATCCTGTTGAAAAAACCATAATTTAAAAAGCATTCAATATAATATCCTTTCTTCGTAATTTCGGATCTTATTCTATACTCTGATTTTAATATAGGTACATTCGGATTTTTGACAGTACATAAGTCATAATCTTTTTCAAATACCGGTACTAGACTAAAGTTTACAAAACCTGTTTTCCGGTCATCTTCTCTCCCGCCATTGTATTTCCTGCCATCCAGAAACAGATCAATGCGATCATTATAATCTTTATAATCTCTTACTTTGGTTTTATTATATGCCACAATTGCATCGTCTGTAACATTAAAAATAAACGTAATTCCCGAATCGCATTTAATGATGTTACCTTCTGCAGAGCAATCCTTGGGACCTTTCCACATCTGATTGATGCTCTTGGTCCTGCACGAAATTGCATTTATTCCAATTAGAATTGAGAGAAGCCAGAGATTTAATTTAAAATATTTCATAATCATAAGCATAATTAATTATTTTCCGAAAACTATTTTTTAAGGGAGATTCTAAAATTCCTTTTCCGATTTTATTGTTTCGGACAAATATATTAATTAGTTTTCTTGCATCTGGTTTTTATTTCACCCCTTTTGTATATTTGAAAAATACCCAACCTTAGAGGGTGGAGGAAATTAAAATGAAAACAAGACTCAAACTGGTTAATAGACTGATTTGGATTAGCGCCCTGGTATGTCGATGACTGTATTAAACGCTCTGCATTCCATCCTTCACGCTCCACCTGGACCCTTCTTGCTTCATTGACGCTCTTGTTCAGACTGAATTTTATTTTTCAGCAGGTTTGGATCAGGCTCAATATCATTTAACCGCAGTTGTGCAAGACATCTGCTGAACTGGGCCCGTAATCAGAAGCATTACGGCTAAAAAGCTCTTTATGACCACCATGACAACACGACGGATATTTATTACATAATCTGCAAAAGTACGGATAAAATTCTAACTTTGTTTTCAACCCTGGTATTCATTACAGGATATTGTTTGGTTTACCAGTTCCAACCAATCGGGTATCTGGTTTAATACAAATTTGAAGTGAAAAATCCGATTCTCCTCATCATTCTGTTGGCTATTTATTTTTCTGTTTCTCATGCCCAAACCAATGAGTCTTTGCCGGGATCCGGAGATAAATTGAATATCAAAACTTTAGGGGCCATTGGTGATGGTGTGGCTGACAACCAGTCCATTATTCAAAGCAGTATTGATAAACTTTCCGGGAAGGGTGGCGGGATTCTGTACTTTCCTGCCGGAACATGGCTTGCCCGGAATATTTCACTAAGAGATTTTGTGACCTTACAATTTGAACGTGGGTGTACCCTGAGAGGGAACATATCTATCCGGGATATTAAAAATACCGGAATAATTGGTGGAGAACCCGACAGGCTGGTGATCGAAGGAAGGGTCAGTTTCAGCAACAGCCGCAATATTGTGCTTAAAAATATCTTCAGCCGTATAGGGTGGGGCATACGCGATTGTCAGGGAGTGGAAATAGATCGGGTAAAAATAGAGCAGAAAATGGTAAGACAACCAAATGGACTTGCAATAACCTGCCATGGTTGCAAGGATGTATATGTGTCTAATTCTGAACTGACAAGTAACGACGACGCATGGTGTTTAAAGAGATCGGGTGAAAATATTCACATTAGCAAAAGCATCCTTTGCGGCCGTCAGGCTGCCTCCTTTAAAATCGGAACGGAATCGGATGGTGTGTTTGAAAACATTACTGTAACCGATTGCATCATTTATAATTCCACCCGCGCCGGCATTAACATAGAAGCAGTTGATGGTTCGTTAATTCAGGATGTTATTATTTCAAATGTTAAGATGTATGATGTTGCGGCCCCATTATATATTCAGCTCGGTAACCGGGATCGTTATAATAAAGGTATAGGCAATATTAAAAACATCACCATTTCTGATGTTGAATTTTATGGCACATGCAATGATGAAGGAATCGGTTCATCCATTATCGGACTGCGAGGTCGTCCAATTGAAAATGTCACCATAAGCCGCGTGCACTTCAATTACAAAGGAGGCGGCACAAGAGTTGATGCAAACCGTATGGTCCCGGAACTTCCTGAGTTTTATCCGGAGTTCGATATTTACGGTAAATTTCCTTCTTATGGCTTATACTGCCGGCATGTAAACGGGCTTGCATTGCATGATGTTACTGTATCATTCTCGGATGCAGATCTGAGACCGGCCATAATCTGTGAGGATGTTCAGCATCTTATTATAAACAGGTTAAACGCAAAAGCCTATATCGCTCATAATCAATACTCCCCGCCTTTTGAAGAAAGTGAACCTCTTATCCGGCTTAATCAGGTAAGCCATGTTACCATCATGTATTGCCAGGCTCCGGTCTTCTCCCCGCTTCTCAGATTACAGGGAGTACAGACCAGTAATATCTCATTAATAAATAATGATATAAGCCTGTGTCAGGTAAAACCTTATCAGATTGCTGAGGATGTTAAAGAGAATATTATACTGCAACCGCTGACAGCAGTTGAATATGTAAACCTTCAAACGGCCGATTCGGTAAAAGCCATTGATGAACCGATCCCCGTTAATCCAATATGGATTGATCATGATAAGGACGGTGTATTGGATACAAACGAAAAAAGCTTTAATACTTTCCCGACCGCTATCGAACAAGCCAATGCCGGGGATGTTATTATGGTCTTACCCGGGAATTTATATATCCGGGCAGATCAACTTCCTGTACTTGTTAATAAACCACGCCTGGTGATTCGTTCCGCTTTAGGAGCAGAACGGACAGTAATTCAGGTCGAAGGCGCCAATCAGGATTTGAGAAAGCAAAACAGCCTGTTTCTGCTTAAAGCTGACGGAATCACGATTGATGGCCTTACATTGAAAGCAGCTACATATAATGTCTGCGTGGATAGTGCCCGGGATTGTATCATAAAAAACAATATATTCAACTTCTCAAAATGGTATCATATCTATCTCGTTAATTCTTCTGGTATAAAAGTACAGAACAATCATGGCAGGGCTTCTTTGTACAGCTTTCTTCAGATGGATAATTGCGAGAATTGTCTGATTGAAGATAATCATATTTATGGAGATCCATGCGGATTCAGGGTTGACAGCAGCAACAATAACCTGTTCAGAAAAAACCATTTCGATGGATTGGCATGGTATGGTATTACATTGAATAACTCTGAAGATAATATCATTGAAGGCAATTTATTCGACAGCGGCAGAATCGAGGGATTGGAATTAAGGGGCGCTTCTTTAAGAAATCTGATTACCGGCAATACTTTCCGTAATCAAAAAAATTCAGCGATTTTACTGGACGGAGAATCGAGGGAGAATAAGATCCATAGAAATAACATTACCGGTAACAGGGGTATGGGACTTACGAATGAGACAAATTATCAGGTTGACGCGGACAATAATTGGTGGGGGGCTCCAGATGGTCCTTCCGGTGAAAACAAGGGATCAGGCGACGCTGTCGATAAAAATGTACGTTTTTTACCCTGGCTGACAAAGCCGGTTAAATTGGAGAAGTAATTAGTAAAATTAGCATATATATGAAAAAAAATTCTCAGTTATCAACGGTTTTCTTTTGTTTATGTCTCTGGGTACAAGCTCAGGAGACACGATTTATTGGTGACAAAAAAGTCTTCTATGGTGCAGCCTATTATCCTGAGGCATGGGATATGAAAACTGTTGATGAAGATATAAAGCGGATGAAAGAGCTGCACATGAATGTGGTGCGAATGGCAGAATTCTCCTGGGTCTTAATGGAGCCTTCTGAGGGTCAATATGATTTTAAATGGCTGCATAATGTTGTCAATAAGCTCAATAAAAATGGAATTTCGGTGATTTTGGGGACGCCTACTGCTTCTCCTCCTGTGTGGATGAGCGTTAAATACCCTGAAATTTACCGGATACAGGAAGATGGATCTCACTTAAGTTATGGCGCACGAAGGGCTTGCAGTTATACAAATGCCAAATATCGTGAGCTCTCCGGGAAGATTTGTGAAAAGATGGCTCAGGAGTTTGCCAAAGAGCCCGGGGTTATCGGGTGGCAAACGGATAATGAATTTGGCCTGTCACCCGATTATAGCAACGAGACAAAAATACTCTGGCATAAGTGGTTATTAAAAAGTTACGGAACCATTGATATACTAAACAAACTTTGGTGCACCCAGTTATGGAGTCAGAAATACGATGACTTTGAACAAGTACCCATGCCCGTGAAAAGCATCTGGCACAATCCTTCACTTGTCTTTAACTGGAACCGTTTCACTAACGAGATGATTGTGGAATATCAGGACATTCAGGTAAATGCCATCCGGAAATACTCTAAGGCACCGGTAACCCATGACGGTATGCCCGGGCAATCTCTCGATTATGAAAAACTTTATCATAATCTCGATTACATGGCTGTAAATAATTATCACAGTTTTGAAGCTTATGATCTTATTCAAAGTAATTACGACCGGATGCGCGGATATGGTAAAGGATTTCATTGGTTGTTTGAAACTGCTCCAAATTATTCCGGTGGGGGTAACAATGGCAATACATGGTTCCTGCATCAACCCGAAGGCAGTATGAATGCAGCTATCTGGATGAACCATGCGCTCGGGGGCCAGGGTACCCTGTTTTGGCTCTGGCGTCAGCATCCTGCGGGACAGGAGATGGTTCATGGTTCAGTAATCTCGGCTTGGAATAAACCGGCGGCCAATTACGAGGATATTAAAAAACTCGGTGCAGATCTGGAAAAAGCAAGTGATTTCTTAATGAATGCTCCCGTTGCTCCCGCAGAGGTAGCAATTTTCTGGTGTCATCAAAACCTATTGGGATTATCTATCGAACAGTATGCCAATGGCCTGAGTTATTATCAGGACTGGACATACCGTTTTTACAGACCCATTGCTGATGCCTATATTCATCGTGATGTAATACCGCAAAGTGCAGATCTGTCAAAATATAAATTATTGTTTGCCCCTTTGATGCCATATATAACGGCTGATCTGCGAGAACGTTTGAAAAAATGGGTACAAATGGGTGGTGTTCTGGTGCTGGGGCCAATGAGTGGTTATCGCAATGGTGAATGGGCGGCGTTTACTGACCATGCCATGGGAGACCTGGAGACATGGTCTGGTATTGAAGTAGCTTCCCGTATCCCGGTGGGTACTTTACGCAGGCCATCTGAAATTCCTGTTATGCTTAACTTTGCTGATTCACTTGGCATTTATACCTCAGAAGCTCTTTTATGGAGCGAGGCGCTTTTCAGCACCAATGGCAGAGTTCTTGCTACCTATCAGCGTGGGATGCATAACAGCTTACCCGCTATTATTGAAAACCGCGCAGGTAAAGGAAAAGTTGTTGTTCTCGGCACTGATCCCGGCAAAGATGCATTAAAAGCACTAGCAATAAAATATGCTAAAGAGGCAGGTGTCAAACCTATAGCCATCGGCGATCCGGGTGTTGTAGTTGCACCAAGGATAGGTCCTGTGTATAAGGGAGTAGTTGTGGTAAATATCAGCCGGGAGCCGAAAACGATTACCATTCCTCAGCAGAGAATGACCGATATCTTAACCGGCTCAGAAGAGTCTGATATCCTGCATTTAAAGCCTTATGAAGTAAAGGTATTAAAGATTAAGCAGGAGAATAAATTAAATAGCAGATTACCACCAGATTGATTTTATGGTGATATCAGATGCGGTGAAAAAGTTCATGTTCACAATTGCGAAAGCCGGAGAGGAAGAGGAGATAAAATAAAATTATAAGAATGATAATTACTAAATCAAACCTTAAATCATTCACATTTAAAGGTTTTCAGCGTAAAAACGGCAGTGTTGGTATCAGAAATCAGTGGGAGCGCCCAGGCTTTTTCGGATTTTTTTCTTAAATATAATGAGATCTATCTATTTGTGTATCAATAGTTATCAGAATTTTCGAACATCCTCTATAGTATTATGAAAAGATGCGAATTATTGAAGATCGGTAACAAAGCCTGATCACAGATATGTGCCATATTCGTCTACCAGCTCTGCAACCCGTCTTATTCTCGTTTCGAGGCCGTCGGGGGGCACCTGATCTGCTACTCCGAGAACATACCTGGTGCTTTTCCGCATTACATCAAGTACCTCTGTCACATGTCTGTCGAACTCTTCATCATTTACAATCGGAGTAAAATAGCTGCCCGGAATACCACCCCACAGGATAGAGGGCGTTTCACCTGCAACGGCTTCCCATTCCTGAATGCCAAGATCCCCTACAGGTTTTGGAGTCATGGCTTCAAGAACAGTAAAGCCTACGGAAGCCTCTTCCCGTAATAATCCCTCCAGAGTTCCATCTATGTGAATGAAAGAGTATTTTCCGGCTTCCTTTATCTTTCCGGTCCATTCCTTCTGGTAGGCTTTCATATATTTATTGAAAAATATCGGACCGACAGCTTCCGATGAGAGATTTTCAGGTATCATAAGTGCCTCGGCGGGACTATTTACTGCCAGCATTGCTGCTTTATCGAAACTTCCTTTCATAACATTAATCGTCTCGGCGAATTCATCAGGTGCCATTGCCTCCGAATAAGTCACGGCCATGATACCGGCTTCAACAGCAATAAGATGCATCAGAGGACTTCTGGGCAGATATGCCAGCATAATTCCCTGGTCTCCTATATATTCTTTTCGCCTGGAGGCATAATCATAATCTGGCTCCCAATGAGTGTTCTCATATACATAACGCAGTGCTGCCAGGTCATTTTCCGACTTAACCAGATGTTCTGCCGGAGCTTCAGCAAAAGAAGCTGGTAAATATGTCCAGCATTCCCTCAAATTACCCTTTGGAGTGATCAGTTCCCTGTATCTCCGGTTGCCCTCAGTCCAGGTCTTTTCTTCAAAGCCATAAACAGGTTTGAAAGGAAAATAGCCCTGAAGATAAAATCCCACCCTGAGGTCTTTATGCCATTTTATATAATCCGGAGATGTGATAAAATCAACCGGTTTTAAGCCTCTTTTGATGAGCGAATTTGCCCAATAATCCAAATCACCGAACCATGGAATCCGATCCGGCTTTTCTCCTCTGAAAAGTGTGAGGATCTGTTCGCGTGGACTCATTTCGAACCTCTCTTTCTTTTAATTTATAAAATAGTTTGTACTGATTATTTATGGCTAATGTCAAATTGTTTTTTGATATATTTGCTGCCTTAGCTGTCAGTGGTATGCTTTTTAATTAAATCCCCGCCACGATAAAAACCTTCGCAGGTGTTTAGCTGCTAAACTACAAAAATTATTAACCACGTAGCTGTAATTTGCGTAAAAATCTCAATATATAAGTGTTTATTACATATACATGTTGCGGTTGTAATTATATTACCGGAAGAATATAGCCGAACAACTACAAATTATTATATATTTGAGAGAACTAATGATTTGGATAACAAAATTGAATTAAAAAATTAACATGACAGGAAAACTATATCTCTATACATTTGTAGCTGCCCTTGGAGGATTATTATTTGGATTTGACACTGCAGTTATCAATGGTGCGATCCCCTTCTTTTCTCAATATTTCGGACTTACTGAAGCATTAAAAGGCTGGGCTGTAAGTTCAGCATTGCTGGGATGTATTTTCGGGGCCCTTTTTATAGGAAAACCGAGTGACTATTTCGGTCGTCTCAAAATGCTTCGACTGATGGCATTCTTTTTTCTGATATCAGCAATTGGAGTTGGAATGGCAAACCATCTTACATCATTTGTGGTTTTCCGTTTCATAGGCGGAATTGCAATTGGTGGCGCCTCAGTGTTGTCGCCAATGTATATATCAGAAATCGCTCCGCCCAAATACCGGGGGCGGTTTACCATTACATTTCAGCTGGCCATTGTTATTGGAATTCTGGTAGCTTTCTTTTCCGATTATCTTCTGCTGGAAACAGGAGAGAATAACTGGCGCTGGATGTTTTTTGCAGGTGGAGTTCCTGCTTTGATATTTCTCATTCTACTGTTTTTTGTGGCAGAAAGTCCTAGGTGGCTTGTGAAAGCCGGACGAGTGGAAGAAGCCAGGCAGGTAATTACTTCTGTTGATTCGGACGTAGATGCGGATAATACTATCAGGGAAATAAGTTACTCCCTCAGCAATGAAATTGCCAGCAGGAGTATATATCTGTTTAAAAAACCTTACCTGCGTCTCGTTATCATTGGAATATTGATAGGCATGTTTAATCAGTTTACAGGTATAAATATAGTAATGTACTATGCGACTGATATTTTTCGTTCTGCAGGTTTCTCAACAAATTCGGCAATCGGACAAACAGTTCTTATTGGTATAACCAATGTGATTTTTTGTCTGGTTGGGATGATTCTTATTGACAGGGTTGGAAGAAAGAACCTTTTGCTTACAGGGGCAATTGGCATGTCGGTTTTTCTCGGCATTTTTGCCTATGCCTATTTTGCCGGAAATATTAAAGGATTTGCTCTGTTATTCTGCCTGATAGGCTTTACTGCATTCTTTGGAGCAACCATGGGTTCGGTGATCTGGGTACTGTTGTCGGAAATGTTCCCCAACAACATACGTGCCAAAGGTGCATCAATCGGTTCGTTTTCCCACTGGTTCTTTAACGGCCTTACCTCATTCCTTTTCCCGGTAGTTGTTGGTGCCTTTGAAAATGGAACTGCCTGGGCATTTACTTTTTATGCTCTTGCTACCTTTCTCAGCTTTTTCTTTTTCAGGAAATACCTCGTTGAAACAAAAGGAAAATCGCTCGAGGCACTGGAAAAGGATGTGATTTAATCATCAATTCAAATTCAGGGGCTGGTTTGATTTTGGAACGGGTGCGCTTGGAGAAATTGGTAATGGTTTTGGGAGCTGATGTTAAAACAGGTATTATAATATCAGGCTTGTTTGTTAATATGCTGGTTTTTGCACAAGACAGACAGATAGTTTTAAAGCAAATTGGGTCTGAAACGCAGGGACAAATCAATTCCAAAAAACTTAACAGGAATTTTACATTAACTACCGTTTTGCCCGAAACCAGTTCAGGTAATACGGATGTTATTAGCTCAACTGATGGCCAGATCAAAACAAAAAAGAGGTCCAATATTTCGATAATAAATGTATTGTAATTAATACCGTAAGAGAAACAACTTATGGTTTGCTTTGGGATATTGAAATCACCGGCGAAGAAGGTATATGGAGTGTTCCAATTGAAACAACTCTTAAATGGAACAAACCTGACTCAATCGATTTTTGGACCACATGGCCGGATAATCAGAAAATCAAGCACCATAAAAAATGCAAGTAAAGATTTTGCAATTAATCCAGAGGTAAAAGAGGGAAAATTTACGCTCGTGCAACAACATTGATATCCGCAATAACTCTTGGGTTAATCCTGATAGTAAAATTAATACCGGTTGACCGGAATCAGATACAAATGAAATCAGGTCAGATGAACCACATTATCAGATATTGGAATAATAACATTATGGAACGAAGATTATATACTCGCACTTCTGTGACCGGCTACCTTGTTAAATTTACCGGTTCCGGCCTTTTAATATAGAAATTACAATTTTTAAACTTATCTGTTACATTTGTATTGATAAGCTGCTAAAAGCCAAAAAAATATTGAAATGGAAAAAATGATTTGTACACTCTGTTTATTTCTGAAAGCAAAGAAGATCATTTTCAATGTGGTTATCCTGCTGACATTTTTATTTGTTGCCAGGGGGGCAAAAGGCCAGGGAAATGTTGAGAATGAATTCGAATACATCGACCTGGTTCATTTTACCCATACCGATCTGGGCTATACCGATCATCCTGATATAATGCACGAAATGCATCGCAGGTTTATTGATATTGCCATTGATGCTGCCCTGAAAACCACAAATAATTCCACACCTTTTTGCTGGACAGCCGAGGTGCTCGGACCTGTTTACGACTGGTGGAACGAAGCGGATAATAATCGCAAAAATGATTTATTAAAGGTCATCCGTTCCGGTCAGTTTGAAGTATGCGGAATTCCATACAACTTCGACGCTTTTCTCGGCGAGAACGAAATAAAAACGGTTAAAAGCTGGATACCACTTTCACTTTGGAAAAAATTTGATATAAAAACGGGTATTCAAAATGATGTAAATGGTGTTACCCGGGCTTTGGCCATGCAATTCCTCGATAATGGCGGAAAATATCTTTTTACGGGTATTAATTACCATTGGGGAGGTGTTCCGTTCGAACGTCCCAGCGGTTTCTGGTGGAAAATGCCTGACGGGCGTAAAATTCTGGTTTGGTTAGGAGATCCTTATTGGTTTGGATACGATATTTTTGCAGACATTCCTTATCGTTACAAAGGACAGGCAAAAGCAGCCAATACCTCTGTATGGCCCCCTAATCCGGGCGATATGCTATCCGCGCAAAAAGAGTATGTGATAGAATCGCACAATAGGGTCTTGAAGAAATTACATGAGTTGAAAAATAAGGATTATCCTTATAATTTTGTGATCACATCCTTTTCGAATGAGTGGCGTTGCGACAACGATCCTCCTTTTGTTGCGGTAGCCGAATTTGTGGATACATGGAATAAACTGGGATTAAAACCACGACTTAACCTTACTACGGCAGGCAATGCCCTCGAAAAAGCTGAAAGGAATGTAGGCGAAAAACTTCCGGTGTACGAAGGTGAATGGATTGACTGGTGGGCATTTGGACAGGCGGCAAGTCCACGGGAACTGGCAGCGGCGCGCAATGTCTCACGTTTAGTTAAGGCTATTCAATCTCCTGTTTGGCAAAGACCACTCTCAGGCCGATCGGTTGAAACATTACTATCCATTAACCAAAACATTGTAAAGTATTACGAACACACCCATGGTGCAAACACAACGCTTTCCGATCCTTTCGGGAGTCATAACATGGGGCAGCTGTATTCTCATTTTAACCTTGCCTACAACGCGGAAGCAAGAGCAGAATGGCTCTTGTCGCAAAGGCTTCGGTCGGATGTTACGCTCAGGGGTAAAGGTATTTATGTGGCCAACACTTCATCTGTTAATTATACCGGATGGATAGAGTTTGATAACCGTGGATTTCGCGGTGCAGATATTAAATCGGTGGTCCGGGAAGATAACGGATATCGCACCCCCGTTTTCTTCAACAATCGAGAAGCAAAATTCTGGATAAATGACCTGGAAGCGCGTTCAATAGTACATTTTATACCTGATTCGATGATGATTCCTCCTGTTGCCCGGAAGAATTCGATGGTTACTGTTGATCAGTTCGGATGGCCGGAATCAGTATTATGGGGAAACGAACCACCTTCATCAGTGAAAGGGATCGGGCAATTTATTGCAGTCGAAGTTCAGGATGCTTTAGACAGGAAAAACCTTCAGGAAATCAAAAATATTAAAGACAGCCAACTTCGGAATAAAATGAGAGAAGAGGCTTTTTATGAAGTTCCGGCCACTATTGCAAGCCATGCAGAGGCAGAGGAAACGGATGAATCGTTTATTTACAGACAGAAACTGGACCATCCCCGACTGGAGAACGCAAGCAGGGAGATCGAAATTTATAAAAACAAAAAGCAAATGCGTGTAAAGTTCATTTTCGACAGGTTATCCTCAAACAGACCCGAAGTCTTTTTTATCAGATTTCTGGTGCCAACTGTATCAAATGCTCCCTTAACCAGCATTGGCGGAATAAATTATGAGGTATATAAAGACCAGCTTCCCGGTTCTAACAAAGATTTTATGGCTATTGATGAATGGATTTATTATCCTGAAAAAGAAGGAGGATGGTTATGGATTACAGATAATTCCTCCCTTGTGACTTTTGGGGAGCATAATATCGTTAAAATAAGAGACATGGCGCCCGGGAATATTAATAATCTCTTTGCAATGGTTTATAACAACCTGTGGGAGGTTAATTACATTGACAACGAAACAGGTAAAATGGAATTTGAATTCAACCTTCTATGGATTGATAAGAATGAACCGGGGATTATTAAAGAGATTTCAAACGGAATCGTAAATAAGCCCCTGGTGATAATCAATCCGGAAACTAAACCCGATCCGTTTACCTACAAATATCTCTATGAAAACAAGTGAGGGATGAAATAAAAAAACAGGGTCTGGGAAAAAAACATAGTCATTTTAACAACCGATAATTGGGTCGTGGTTTTTAGCTTGCCGGGAAAGCTTTTCAGGCCTGTTTCTTTATAACTAATTATATAATGTCAATATATCCCCAGGTTTAACAATAATATCTTTGGTCACAGAAACGGATCTGTTTGAATTGTACTGATTTGTAATCTCAGCTTTCGTAAAAACAACTCCCGGCCATTCCAGTTCTATCTTTTTGTCTGCCATTCCCCTGTTGGTGATAATAAGTGTCTGGTGCAGTTTATCCTGGTATGCCGACACCAGGATATCATTATCATTGCCTGAC
>Ga0209450_10000786_pt1 | contig 15985 bp, 18 predicted proteins | sample FrelakmetLWP11LW_FD_187149 | JGI IMG/M metagenome (GOLD analysis project Ga0209450, IMG submission 187149) | Freshwater lake sediment microbial communities from the University of Notre Dame, USA, for methane emissions studies - LWP11 LW (SPAdes)... | ecosystem: Environmental > Aquatic >...
ATACATTAGAATTTATTTTGTTCAGTTTCCTTTAGACTCCATCCCCACCATCTTCTACCCACACCTTGTTCTCCCAAATGTGTATCTTTACACATTGCTTTTACAAAGTCTTTTTGGTCTACAGCTTTTCTACCAGGAAAAGCTTCTTTTTGCCATCGATTGAATACTTTGGATAACTCTGATGCAACACTATAAGTACTATACTTCATTTCCTTCTTTGCATCTTTCTTATTCTTAGGAGACTTTCTTTTTCCTGGTTTTGATTCATCCGATGGGGATAGCATATTCACAGGATTAGGACTCAGAAGCTCAGGTTCAAGAATAATATCAGGAATAAAATCATTTTGTTCTTCTTGCACATCAGGAAGATTTTCTTTAATCATATTCTCTTGGATAAATAAGAGATAAGGGTCATTTTCAATCCAATATTTCTCAGTTTCTTCCTTGATAACCTGAGGGAAATCTTCCATTTTGATAGGCTCTCTACAATAATTTCTATAGTCCTGAACAGCACACCACAACATAGCCTGAGCCAAAAAGGGAACATAGTCATCAAAATCTGGGTCCATCTTAAAAGTCTTGGTTCTATACTGTTTTTCTTTATCTTCAGAATAACCTTTATTGACAAATGTTGCAAGAAAAGGAATAATCATCACACGATTCTTGATGGCATCACCAGCATTTGGAATAGTTGGAACCTTGTTAGTAATCAAAATCAATTTATACATGGCTTCAATTTCCTCACCATTAGAAAACAAAGCACGAGTAAAAAATCTATCATTACCTGTCATCGACTTTACAATACCAGCCTTGATAGTTTCATCATCATCAGGTTCTGCACAAGTAGCAATATGAGTTCCTCGAAGTCGGGCTGTTTCTGGACTTGCAGAAGATGAACTTCCTCTCTTGACAGTAATCACAGAAACAGGAATACTGACACAATAGTTACCAAAAGCTCTTTCCAAAAGTTTGACATAGACGGATTTCGAGTTATTACCACATCCAGAAAAGATTCGAAACAATTTTTCAGCATTCTTACCCTTAAGGAAAGATGCGATATCCTTTCTCATATACATCATAAGCTCTTTATCGGGAAAAACTTGATTCAAATATTGTAAATATCTTTTTACAGAATCACATTCCCAAGTAAAGTCCTCTCTATAAGGAAGAGATGTATACATTGATAAATAATCTTCAGGTTTTCCAGGTCGAAAGTAGGAATCTTTGGTATCTACTTCAATCACACCATTCAATACACCAATCAACATAGGATTAGTATCCAAATTCTTGTCAAAATTTTCAATAAACAGCTTTTCTTGAATAGCTGAAATCACTGAACGCTTCTGAGGAACACTTCCAAGAATAGTAATAATCTTTTGAAGATTCTTGCACTGTTCTTCAAGTTCAGAAACACTATCATCACTTTCCTCCTTGGAATTTCTTCTTTCTTTGGAGTTTCTTTGTTTCTTTTCTTGATTCAACAATAATTTTTCCAATTCATTCTTTTTGACTTTGAAATCATGAAGAAACTTGTTTGTCAAAATCTGTCCAATAATAATTTCTCCATCTTCCAATTGCTTCCATCGATGTCCATTTTTATCAAATCGATAAGTCTTTGAAGAACCCTTTTTTCCTCCAGAAGAATATGCAAAATACAAAAAGTATTTACGATAAAACATTTCAGCAATCGCAGTGTGAAGAGGCTCATTGATTGCCTTTTCCATACTCACTTTTACCCATTTGTTATTCCATTCTCTATAGTTATCTTCCTTGTTGTCCTTTTTATCTTTTTTATCCTTTTTATCAGGACAATCTCGAATCGCATGCCAAGCAATGGTTCGGAAAGTAATCAAAGAATCTCGAAACAAGAAATACTTGTTTTCACACAATTCAGCATCAAACTTTGTAGAATCCTTTGTATACTTTTTCCATTCTTCAAGGCCATCCAAACTTCCATTGGTTGCATGATAATAAGCTTTACCAACATCCAACAAAGAATTAAAATCATTTTTTCTTTCAGGATTTAACATAGGAACAAAGATTTTCATAAAGTCCATCGGTGTTCTTGGTTCTCCAGATTGGTTGGCACCTTCAGAAACCAAAGTCTCTTGAGAAAGAGGTGCAGATTCTTGTTTTTGTGTCATCTTACAAACATTTGGCCAATAGATAGGAGACAAAAACAATGGTAACCACTTTTGAATATCTTCATCATCATCAAATACTTCTCTGTCGATTCTTCCACTTTGAACATCAGAGTGATTCTTTGGGTCAAATACACTGCTTAGTTCAAGTTCATTAAATAAACCATCTTCATTTCTTTCAAAACTAAAAATATTAGTAAGCTCTAATGTTTCAGAGCTGGCTTTGGTTCGGCTTCCATACAAAGGAACATAAGAAGCAGGAATAGAAGGGTCATATCTTTCACTCCAATCACCATATGCAGATTGTTCAAGTTTGGGACCTTTGGTCATAAGTTCTTTAATAACCAATTCTCGTAGAACTTGTTTTTGAATATCTACTTTGGTTCGACAAAAAGGATATTGAAGTCGAAGAGTATACTTGACTTCATCAGGAGTTTCAGGATCACTAAAAACCTTTCTACTTTGAAGAACACAACATGTAAGTTCTTTTTTATCTTCAGAGATATTGAGATTTTTTCTCAAGACACGAGAAACACATTTAATCAAATCACAAATAAACTCTTCATTAAATGGACCATCTTCATGACGGACAGCTTCTGAATCAATAAAACGAAAGTTAAGTTCAACAATAAATGCAGATTCTTCATTCACTTCTGCAAGAAAATAATTCTTACCTTGTTCAGAACCACTGGCAACCATTTTACAAAATTCTTGCCAGAAAAATTGTCGACAGTTATCATCTTTGAAACACCACAAATTAGAAGGGGCATTCATACAAGTCAATCCATATGTCTTTGTTTTCGAGGTCTTTTTTTCAGCAACTTTATTGAGAAGAATTTGAAGCGATGCGTCCATTTTTCAATCGAAAGAAACTTATTTTAGAAATTTTGTCAAATCAAATTTTAATTCAAAAGTTTTGATTTATTTTATAATAGCTTAAAGAATTTCTTTTGAAGTGTCAAATTGTAAAGAAAAATTTTGTGACACTTCAAAAGAAATGGATGTGTCGAAAGATGTTTCATCCGAAAAAACGCCGGATAGGATTACACTACAAAACGTTAACTATGTGCATGTTATCCATCAGTTTTTTACAAATGTCAAAACTTATGAAGAATCAGTCCAATTCTTGAAACAATATTTGCATTATAAGGTTTATGATTATACATTACAAGCTTCAAGAAAAATATTTTATGCATTGGTTGTTTATAAATTTGGAAAGGAATTGGATTTTTCAAATGAACTTCAATCAAAAGCAAGAGATGCTATCCTATTTGTTCTTCAAAATACCATAGAAGACAAAGCGTTTCATGATAAAAGAAAAAAGATATTTAGAGAATATACGGTAGAATTAGATAAATTCAAAACACAAGATATTAAAAATTATATGTATGAACTTGGAGTGCAATACAATCAGTTGGTAGAAATGAGAGAAAGACTTGGTGACTATCCAGAATGGTTGGAATCGATTCAAGGTTTGATGGATAAAATTATAAAACAAGTCGATTTGGTCAAAGGTGAAAAAATATTTGAACAATGCTTAGAAACCTTGGGAGGATTAAAGAGAGAAATAATCAAAGAACAACTAGTGAATGCATATTGGGACATGATGTTGGATCAACTAAATCAGAAAAAATATGATATGATGATGAAAAACTATTTATTGATTAAAAATATTTTATTGGAAATGAGAGAAGACCAAGATACAAAAGAAATTTTAGATGAAGAATATATTCAACAATTACTTGATAAAGATTTGTTTACCACTAATACTTTAATGAGTCAGGTAGATTTTATTTTTCACAAAATGAAAGTTTATGGTATTCCTATATATGATAAACTTTTGGAACGCACCAAAAATAATTTATTAAAAGAAATTTCAGAAAAAGAACTTGGACCTGAATCTGTAGTTTTGGTTTTCAAAAAGACTTTACCTTTTCTTCAAAACTATATTGAAATAATTAGAATTTACAGAAATCAAATAGATAAAATAAAACAGGAAAAGTAAATGAATATCTATATTATTTGCATATAGATATTTTATAGAGTGAAATCTTTTTTGAGCTCAGGACTATATACACATCTTTTTAATGTGCTATTTATTGCACCTACTGAAACTTCAGGTTTCATTCCAAGAACATCGATAAAAAAGGAGATATAGTTTCTGATGTGATAGTTTCCTGCATAGGTAACTATAGTTTGGGATGGTATATGTTCTTCTCGTTTAGAGTATTTAAAATTTCTAAACATTCTACCTAGAAGATAGACATCAAATATATGAGCATCCATTTCAATTGCAGAACCAACTAAAAATTCCTCAATTTGACTATTGTATTCTTTTTGTTCTTTATTTTCTTTTGAATTTATTTTCATCAAAAGTCCATCTATATATTCTCTCCAAAGTTGTTGAATAGATTCTATATCGATTTTATTTTGATAATTTTGTTTTACAAATTTTTCGATCAGTGCACCCATTTCTTGATTTTTGTGCTTGACTCCTTCTTTTCTCAAAGCATCAAGTTGTGATTTTATGATGTGAACTTTTTTCCCTTCCCTGACTTTATAATACTTTTTAGCTTCATTAAAAATTTTCCTAACTCTAGACAGATAAATTTTGTATTTTCTTTGTTTTAATCCTCTGGTTAAGGTTTTATAAATATTTTCGATTGTTTGGATAAAGTTATCTTTGAAATGTGCGTCTAAAAGTTTTTGATTGATATTCTTTTGAAAAAGTCTTTTTGTTAGAACATCATAAAATTTAATCTTATCGATAAGTTTATCTTTCGAGATATCCTTTTTTTCCAATTCTTTCTTAATTATGTATACAAATCTAACAGGAATATAGTTTATACTTGCAATATTTTTAGGGTCTTTGATTCTAAAATCAATGTAATGAAATCTTGTTTTTTTGTATTTGCATTTTGATTTCTCTCTTTCAAAACAATTTTTAAAAACCTTTTCAATCGATGAAATATAATCACTTTCATCAGATTTTGTTTTTCTCATGTATTTTCTTTTGAAAGGGGTTTCCATATAAAAATCTAAATACTCACCCGAATATTCATTATTCTTGAAAAGTTTTTCTAGAAAATATACAAAATCATAACAAACTTGGTGTTTGGAGTTTTTATCTTTTGTGGTTAAACAAGGTATTTTAACATTTTTATATTTGGTTTCACAGTTTCCAACTTTATCAAAATGTTCGTCTCCAAAAAAATAATACTTTTTACCATTATCATCAAAACTTGTAAAACTAACAGGACCCGAAAGAAATGAAAATTGATTCTTTTCAATTAAGTTTGCAATTTTTTTTGGTGTTATATGAGTATATTTTGGTTTATTTGATTCATTCATTTATTAGGATAACAAAATAATTTTTGTTACCACTTTTTGAGATGCTTCTATGATAGATGAAATGACATCGGTTTCAAGGTATTTTGACTTATTGTGTAAAAGACCAGTTATAAAATTTTCCTTGTCTAAATGATAATCGTAGAGTTCCTGGCATCTATGATAATTTTTTTGTAATTTTGAAGAATATTCTTTTAATAAACACATAAATAAATCAAAGTTTTTCTCTTTATAATATGAAATCTCTGGAAATAATTTTTCAGAATTTATCATTCTTCTTTCTACATCTAAAAAACACAAATGAAGACAAACTAAATTACATTTATAGTTGGAATGTTGCATTTCGTAAATATCATACATGGTATTCATGTTATGATTTCCCCAAGACAATTTACAGTTTATAAATGGAAGATTAGTATGAACTAGAGTTTTTCCAAATTTAAGTTTTGAATTATTTTGAAATCCATTGATTTCTTCAAAATTTACCCAATTGTGAATATTCGATTTATCATCCTTGATTTCTTTTGTGTAAAGATTCTCCAACCAATAACTCATAATATGTTCCTGACTTGATTTTAAATATTCTATAAACCTATTTTTATTTACAAATCTATCATTTTCATACATAGCTAAGAACTCATCTGTATCCAATTTACAAATATACTTGCAACTATTTTTCAAAAATGTGATTAAATTGTCAAAACAATCATTGCTATACTGAGTATCAAAATGACTTTTGGTGTAAAATATATGTATCAGATGTTTATATTTTTCATAAATATTTTTTACTTTTTCAGAAGCACTATAGTTATCAAATAAAATAATATTTTCAAAACCTATCAATTTACCATAATATACAATAAAGGGTTCTATTAATGTTTCTTCATCTAGAGTAGGCACTATAATTTTCAGCAGTGTGTGGTGACCCAACTTTGAATAAACATATCCCTGTTTTTTTCCGATATGATACCAATGAGAAATTGCTTCTTCTTTACAAGAAAATTGTTTACCACAAGATTTTTGATAGCTTTCTAAATCAAAATGTATTTCTTCTTTTTTGTCCATCTGACTAATATAATCACTTGTATTTTTTAGTTCCATTTTATGAATCATTCAAGTTATTTAAACTTGAATAATTTACTTCTTTACCATTCAACAGTTATGACAGTGCAACTGGGTTTGATTTCATAACTCACATCAAATCCTTCACATTCCAACATCAATCGAACCTCGTGCAAAATCTTTTCAGAGGAGCATCGAACACTTGACAAACATCTACAGGATTCTCGACACAAAACAATATCACTCTTGACTTGTCGATACAAGTCATCAATGGTTCGTTTACGAAGTTCTGGTGCGGTCAAACAAGACAAATCTTGAGGAGTAACAACCTTTTCAATATTTTCATAAAGATGGGAGAGATCTCGTCTCAAAATATCAATATTTTGATTTGCATCACTAGTCCATTGTTTGGCACAATCATTAGCAGCTTGAGAACACCATTGTGCAGTCTTGGAACACATGTTCATAAAATCTTCTAAAGTCATATCGTTTCTCCAAACAAATTCAAACCGACTGTCGGGTCGGGAACTTGTAGACGCATCACACGTTGAAGAACTTGAAGAGCTTCTTGCTCCAGAAGTGGAAGATGAGCAACCGGGTGAAGTGGAACTGGGTGAAGTGGAACCGGGTGAAGAACCGGGTAAACAAGAGGAGGAGCTGCTCCCGGAAGAGCAAGGACCAGAAGAACACGGCCCAGTAGTGCAAGGAACAGATGAGCTAGGAACAGAAGCACAAGGAACAGAAGCACTAGAAGTAGAACAAGCCCCAGTAGATGTCCCATTCACACATGGTAATGTAGCACTTGAAACAGTTGAAGATACTCGAGAATGTCGTCGACAATCATCTTCCTCTTCACAAACTTCAGAAAAAGTTCTTTTGGTTCCGCGAGAAAGAGTTTCAGAAAATCGAGTGGGTCGGCCGCTTAAACTTGATGGTTTGACACTAGAACCGAGCCGTGAAGCATCACTAGTGCTGGATGAGGAGCAACCGGTGCCGCTGGAACCTAAACCGCTGGAACCTAAACCGCTGGAACCTCCAGAAGGCAGAGGACAAATTGTGGATGAAGAAAGAAAGTTAGAAGTGGAAAGAGTAGAAGGAGAGGTTTCAGAGCTAGACATTTTAGCTAATTTTTATTCTTTTAGGATAATAATTTTAATTAGATTGTCTCTTTTGCTTATAAAAATACTCTATTATTGATTCATAAAATGTTTTTTTCTGAGTGTAGAGATTGATTTTATCTTGTAGGTCAATATTTTTTGTCAAAAAGAAATGATAGATTTTACTTTTATTCGTAAAGTCGTCAACATTCTTTAGATTCATTTGCATATCATGTGGACTAAGGCGGTAAAATTCTTCTATAAAATACCTTGCAATAACTTCCCATACAATAAATGAAACATGTTTTTTATCTTTTGTTAATTCTGGAACAAGACTATGAATATACAAGACCACTTGTTCTACCATCATAAGCATAAAAATCTTTTGATAGAGTTCATTGATATCCCGGTTCATCGAGAAAAAGTTTTCGTACTGTGAAAAGTTCATTTTTTGAATCGCACATCTTAGCAACTCATCTTTCATACTTCGACAAAATTCTTTCATTTCAATAATTCGAATATAACAAGCCATAGTAATATAACCAAATTTTTCATTGTAGTTTATTATCCAATCTAAACATTGTTCATAGTTAAAATTTTTATTTTTTACAATTTCCTGTAAATGAGTTCTTAAAATATTTTGAGGATCTTGTTCTTGTTGCAAATTCATTTTATTTAAATATGAATTTTTATGTGGCTTTATTCAAAAGTTTTCTAGTTGCATCTTCACTTGCACCCTGTAATCTATACGCTTTGGTTTTTTGTTCCAACTCTTTTCCATCTTTATAAAGAATAAATGTAGGCATGGCGCTGATATCTTCTTCTTTTGCAATATCTTCCAAGATATCAACATCAACTTTGTAAAACTTTACATTAGAGTATTCTTTCTCAAGCTTTTCTAAAGTGGGAACAAATCTTTTACAAGGTCCACACCATTCAGCAAAAAAATCTACCAGCACATATCCAGTAGAATTAGCTACAAGTTCAATAAATTCAGATACAGAGTTTATTTGATGAACCATTTTATATAAAATTTATTTATTTAACTTGATTTGAAATAAATTTTATTTATAATCTATCTTATCCAATACAAAATGATTCGTATAAACTACAGAAACTGGGGTTAATCTGGTTTGATTTTTTTCACAAACATAGTCTATAATATACCGATGTATCTTTTCAAAATTATAATCGAGTTTCGTTTTTATACCTCCTTTTAAAACATCGATATCTATATTAATTCTTCGATGATAGATTTTAGAATCTGGTCGACTAAAATAGGTTAATCTAATAAATCCAGCATGGGTGGAGCTTAATGAAATACAATAAGCTATAGGAGAGTTTGCATTCCTTAATATATTTTCTACCGCATCATAACTCTGATTTACACTAAAAAAGGGTTGAAAGTTTTTATCATTCCATATCGCGGTTAAAAATTTCATCCGCTTGTGCTGTTGATTGTGCTGTTGATTATCAGATAGGTCTTCATCTTGATAAAAACTTTCTGGAACTTGACCCTCTTTCCCTTCAATCCATCTTTGTAACCAATATAAACGTGTCACATCATATCCATGACCTATTATTGTTCCAAAAAAGTGTTTCTTAGTCTGAATAAGACTATAAGAAAGTGTTTCCAAAGGTATATTTTTCACCATCCATTGTTGCTCTTCTTCTTTTGGGGATTGTTCTTGCATAATCAATTTTAAAAATTTTCTTTCAATTAATTATTTTTACTCAATTGTGAGTTTATACCCTTTGCTAATTCCGTCGTCTAAAAATTTCTTTAGTCTTTTAAGCTGAAACAAAACATCAGATGTTTGGTATACAAGAAACCTTTTTGTCTCTTCATCCCTAAAATTATTACGTTGAAAAGATTGATTTTGTTTGGCAAGCAATTGTATTTCTTTCGAAACCAAATCTATCAAATTATCAGGATTTTGGGTTAGATCCCAATGAGCATAGACCACCCTAATCACTTTTAAATCAAAACGTGAACAAAGCTTACCTATCCTATCTTCAAAAATTAAATATTCCTGCATTTTTAACTCAAAACAATAACTTTAGAATGGTAGGGAACTTAAGTGTTTTTCTATTTTTGAAAATGAAATTTATTCTTTTGATTTGAGTTAAATTTTAAAATTGAGAAAGACAAGACTCAAAGAAGTACAACTCCCTATGGCCGACCTACCTCAAGATTTATTTGAACACCAATTATTTCCAGTTTTACCCCTATCAAAGGTAATTGAACTAACAGAAATACGACCCGACCTATTACCCAAAACCAAAAAATACATTTTAAAGTTGGGTGAGACCCTTGGTATGAAAAACATCTCTGATTCGAGACAAGTGTTAAAGAATTTACACCTGTCTAAAACATTAGATGAAATATTCCAAGAATTTTGTGATTTTTTCTATAACGACATATTCGATTTTGTTCTTAGCTGGGTTGACGATGTGACTTATGAAACAATGAACAGAGAAGAAATTTTGTCTGAATGGGAAATTAAATTGGAACAAATGTATCCTATTTTTATGAAAGATATGAATCAAAATGTGGATACAGTCTTTGGCAAGATTATTTTGCATCCTAAAGTTTATTTCAGTAATAAGGGGTCATCCGAGGGAATATTTCAAAAAATGTTTTCCAATCTTTATGATGAGTTCTATCACCAACTAAAACTATTTTTCACTGAAACTCACTTTTCAGATCACTTTGACCCCAAAACATTTATACCAGATGACCATGAGATTCATCAGGTGATTAAGGCAAATACTTCCTATAATGCAGATAGACTTTTTTACTCTATGTTTTTTCAATAAATGTATTTTTATCTTCAATAAAGTCATTGAAGATGTAATTGTGAAATGGAAAGAAACGATTCCAGATAAACTAATCACGCTTGAACAATTATACTTTAATTAAATTATCTAAAATAAAATAATATTATATTCATTTTAAAATCTATAATCTTAAAATGAAAGAGGAGTTTGTATTTTTAAAATCTAATAGAAAAGATAAAAAATTCATGGTTTTTAATGTAGAAAGTGGTAAAGTTGTTCACTTTGGTGCTAAAAATTATAGCGATTTTACCATCCACAAAGATGAAGAGAGAAAAAAGAGATACATAGATAGACACAGAAAAAATGAAAACTGGGAAAAATCAGGTATTGGGTCTGCAGGATTTTGGAGTTTGTGGATTTTGTGGAATAAACCAAGTCTTGAAAAATCAATTAAAGATACGGAAAAAAGATTTGGTATCAAAATACATCAAATGTAAAATTATAGATTAATCAATATTATTCATTTATTTCCTCGAATCTCTCAGGTGATTCACTTTCGGTGGACGAACCAGTAAATATAGCAATAATTAACATGACAAAAATTATTAAAATACCAATCACATTGAAATTGAAATTACCTATAGTATAAGGTAACATTTTATCACTTATTGTGCACAAATATTCGTTAATATTAATAATAGTTGTATTGAGAGAAGTGCATGCATTAGTTCCGTCATTATTTATTTAATGTATTTCTAAAATAGATTAAATTATTTCTTTGGCGAAGAGCGTGGAGAGGTTCGAGGGTATGTTCTTCGAGGACGAGATGGTGATTTTCTTATTTTGATAGAGCGTTGTCTTTTCATTCTTACCAATCTTTCTTTTTCTTTTTCTGTGGACAAAACTCTCAGTTGTCTTGTCATCTTTACATCTTTTTGCTTTTCTTGTTCTCTAATCATTTTTATAATCTCTTGCATCTCTAGGTCAGTAAAAACTTTTGACTTTTTCATGGTTTTAATCGCTGGGCTTTTTTTGTACATTTCCTCAAAACTATCAGCAATAATAAACTTGGGTTGAGACATTTTTATTAAGAAAATATTTTAAAATCCGTATTTTCCACAGGTCTTGGTTGGTTGAGCAAGAACAGTGTCTATAGCATGTATTACACCATTAGAAGCACGAACATCTTTCTGCACAATAGTAGCATCATTAACTTTTGCTTCTCCGTTATCTACAAAAACACACAAAATTTCATCTTTCAAAGAAGTATTCACTGTAGAAACACCATTAATGTCTCTAGATTCAAATCTTTTTGGTGCAACATGATATAATAATATTTCCTTGAGTTTCTTGGCACCTTGAGGAGAAGTCAAGAATTTACGGGTTTTTTCATCAAGTTTTGCAAATGCATCATCGGTGGGCGCAAATACAGTAAATGTTTTGCTTTTGTCGTTCAGAAGGTCAGCAAGTCCAGCCATTTTAACTAGGCCTAGCAATGTGCTAAATCGTCCATCTTTGATGACAAGTTGAGTAATTGTATCTCCTTGCATGATGGGTTCAGAAGTTTTAGGTGAAGAAACTTTTCGTGGTACTGTTTTTGGTGTTCTTCTAGCTTTTGTTGTGCTTGTTCTTCTTGTAGCTTTTGTTTTTCTTGTTCTCCCCGTTTTTCTTGTTGTGCCCGTTTTTCGGGCTCTTGTAGATTTAGTTTTTCGGCGACTTTTTCTTGCTAAAGAATACATTTTTATTTGTTAAAATAAAAATATTTCAAAATTATTGCCAATCTTCGTTTTCTTCTTGTTGGGGTTCATCAGGAGACTCTTCCAAAGCTTTACGTCTTCCTTGTATTTGTTGAGCCCAAGTAGGAATTGTGGGAGCTTTTTTCTTAGTAACTGGCTTCTCAACCTTTTTTAGTTTAACACCACCAGGACGTGCTATTTCGGCAAGCATTTTAACTCTAGCACTAGGCGACTTCTTTTTGGCTTCAACCTTTTTCAATTGAACTCCTTTTTTAATATCTTCAATTAAATCAGCACCTTTGGGTTGTCTAGAAGGTGATTTGGTTTTGGGTTTTACAGGTTTTAGATTTTTAGGAATATATTCTGGAGGTGGAGGAGGCGGTGTAGGTGGAAGAGAAGGCGGAGGAGAAGGTGCTTCCGGTATCTCTTCTTCTGGTATCTCTTCTTCTTCTTTGAGAATAGTTTTACATTCTTTACAATTTTGTTCCAGTTGAATTATCTGTTTATTAAGTTCAGTAATTTCAGATTCTAGTTCATTAATCCTTTTCTCAAATTCTCTTTTTATTTTCAAAACTTCTTCTTGGAATCTTGGGTCATCTTTGATATCTTTCTTTTCCAAGTCTTTGTATGCCTTTTCCAATTCCTTTTTCTCTTCCTCGATTCTATTTTTTTCTTCAATCTTTTCATCTACAAGTTGTGTAAATTCATCTTGTTGTTTTTGAGATATTATATAAATTGCTTGAATCAATCGAACATAATTAAGTTGTTTATCAGTTATTTTGCAATTTGTAGATTTACCACTAAGAATACTATCTATCCCTTTTGAAGTTTTATTTGTAAATGGTTCTCCAGCTGGAAAAAGTTCACCAAGCACAGCAAGAACATCATCATCGCTGCATTGAACAGATTTTTTCTTTTTCTTATTGAAAAGTCTATTAAAGAAATCCATTTTTATAATTGTCCGAAATATAAAATTTAATTCAATAAAAATTCTATTAGTTAAAATGATAAGAACCAAGATTTCAAAAGACCCAGTAAAAACTATTCAAGACTTGATTCAATTTAATGAAAGTGTCAATCAAATTGGTAAAGTTGCAGAAATTGGTCAAGGCTGGAAATCTCTAAAGAAAAATATGGTAGACTATCTGGTGAATTTGGAAAATACTTTTGGTCAACTAAATTTTTCTGATATTTCAGCCATTGAATTTCATACCATGCTGCAAAATATTTTACAAAAAACCAAAGGTGTTATCAATCAAGCCAAATCAAAAAACAAAATACACCAAAATGACTTTGATTTCATTCTATCTGTGCTAGATGCTGTAAACATTTCTAATAATAATAAAATTCAAGAATTAGAAGAGATTATTTACCAGTAACAAAACATCAAAAACATCACATATAAATTTCATATGTGATTTAGATTTTTCTTGAAGGTGAACGGGAACCTGGAGAACGAGAGCTTTTTCTTCTTGAAGGTGAACGGGAACGAGGTGAACGGGAACCAGGTGAACGAGATGGACTTCGAGAACTTCGTTTGGGGGATGTTCTTATATATTCTTCGACAATAATATCATCAATCATTTTATCGGTAAATAAAGTTCCACCCAGTTTCCGAAGAGGTTGCACATTTTTTCTGGTTTCCTGTGCTTTTTGAACAAGTAGGTTACCTATTTCAGTAATATTATGTTGTTCAAGTATGTTCAGACCTTTGGATACAAATTGGTCAAATGCATTTTGAGCTTTTTGTTCAGTGCAGAGTCCAAAGTCGATAATTTTTACATTGATATCTCCTTCAAAGGAAATTCCAGATTGAGGGTCAATCATGATATTTCCCAAATGTAAATCATTATGACGAATACCATTATCATGGAGTTCTTTCAAGCTATTTTTGAGTTTTTTCTTGATAGAATCTGCCATTTGAGGAGTAATTGCATATTTTGGATTCTTAACAAATTCAAATAAAGTAATGTAACCCTCTAATAATGGGGTTACTATATAATAAAAGTTTTTAAATTTAAATGCATCTTCAAAACAAATCACATCAAACTTTTCACAAATGGGCTTAATCTTCTTCAAACATTCTACCTCTCTGTCATAAGACTCTTTTGGGTTAATCCCAAAAAAAGGATTTGTTTTGAGTTTTTTAACGACAACTTGTTTACCATTTTCCTTATTTTCGCCTCCTTTATACACGGCACCAAATGCACCTTCTCCTAATTTTTGATTTTTGAAAATATAATATTTTTCTGGATTATCCTCAGGTCCAATTAATTCACTGTTTGCAGGAGGATAATAATAACCGTATGCTGCTTTTGCAAGGTTAGTTGCTCTAGATAACCAATCCATTTTATTGGAATAAAAAAATTAGTTTTGATTGTATCAAAGATTTGGTGAATAGAAAATTATTTAGTATCTATTAAAAACAACAAAAACTAAGATATTTTAATAAATTCTATTAAAATATTATGGGTAAATTAGGATTTACAATCAAAATTTTTATTATTGTTCTTATTGCATTTTTAGTTATTTCATCCTGGAGCGAAGTGATTACCAAATCATTCTTTGAATATTTTGATTTAGACAAAGATGATATAAGTACCTGGGTCATTTTAGGAACCATTTCTACAATTCTACTATTGGTTGTAGTGATAGCTTCTGGAGTTGAAATACACGATTTATTTGGAATTTCTGAAACAGTGGATGTTCAACTAACGGGCACAACAGAAAAGTTTAAAAACGGGAGAGTAAAGCATTACGCGAAAAAATAAACTACTTTTTGTTCCTTGAGAATGTTCAAAGCTTGTTGAATCATATTAGTGTTGGTGCAGGTATACTTGTTTTCATCCACATAGGTGGGTTGTCTCTTTTGACCGTCATAGAATTTGTTATAGAAATCCCAGTTTACATCATATTTCTTCTTGTCTGTTTTTATCGTGCAACATTGGTCGTCTTCGCCCAAAACCACACAAATGGTATCACAGGTGGTTATGTTCTCACCAGCCAGCACTCCTCGAACTTCACGCAACATTTTCTTGTCACAGTTCTTGTCATCAAAATAGATTAATTCGTGAGCACAGGGTAAAACAATAATGTCAGTTGGAATTTGTGAAAATTCATTGACCAGAATAGATAATGTTTGTCGGGTTCTCTTGAGGTCAGAAGCAAAAATGGTTTTTATATTTAGATTGTTTTTTTGTATATATTCTAATAAAAACTTACCTGCATCTTTGGCTTGTTGGATACCATCCTCTGTAAGTAATGTATCTTTTCGAAACAAACTTTGAAACTTGGTGACGCCCTTGTATTGATTGTGTTCTGCATTGCCGTGACGAACCAAAAAGAAAATAACTTCAGTGTTTTCTGGAATATCAGAGGGAGTAATTCCTAGAAAATCCATAGTTTGATTTTGTATTTCATCAAACTTGTAAAGTTTATTTTTTGTATCCTCTGTAGGAAAGTATAAAGTATGTTTGGACATTGTGCTACCTCCGTAAATCAAACGAATAGAGTAAATAATTTTATTGTTTACTTTTTTAAGAATAAGTTCAATAATAGATGTATTACCAAGACTATGTTTGATTTTCATAAAACTATTTAGGAAACACTTGATTCGATTTTGATGGGTGACGATAATGGAAACTACTTTTTTGGTTGGTTTTTTGTCATATTTTTCTTCAAAGACTAAAGGTGTTTTTGTGCTACGAACAACTGTCGACTCTAGAGTTTTTGGGAGATTAGTGGGATAAGATTTATCTCCAGGAATTGCTTTCACCCAGTTCATTTTATATAGATATTTATATAAAAATCTTATATAAAT
>Ga0209450_10000787_pt1 | contig 15961 bp, 12 predicted proteins | sample FrelakmetLWP11LW_FD_187149 | JGI IMG/M metagenome (GOLD analysis project Ga0209450, IMG submission 187149) | Freshwater lake sediment microbial communities from the University of Notre Dame, USA, for methane emissions studies - LWP11 LW (SPAdes)... | ecosystem: Environmental > Aquatic >...
GTAGGATTAAGAATATTGTTTTGCGGGAAACTCGAATCGGTAATGATGCCCAGCAGATTGTTTTTGCATTGCTCATAAAGCACCGTCGCTTCCTCATAAGAAGTCGCCAGCTGAAGCCGCGGACGCCCTTTCTGGCGCAGCGTTTTTTGCGTGAAAGTCAGGTCATCTTTAAGCGATTGTTCGGTCAATTCGCGCAACACAGAAAAAACAATCGGCAAATAAGACGAATAAAAATCAATGGCATCCTCGATCAGCAGTACGCTTGGAATCCCGCTTACTTGGTTGTCAATGACGGCATTTTTTCTATCCTCTATGTATTGCAGGATGCCCAGCAATATGCGCCCATCGCCCTGCCAGACAAAGATCCGCTCAACCGCGGTTCCGTCAGTGATTTCCAGCAGCCTTTTCAATTCGGGAGTATTAAAAGCCAATCCTATTACCGGGAGTTGCGGATCGATTTCTTTGACCAGGCGGCCGAAAGTGAACGGGTCCATGTCACCAAGGCGCATGACCGCAATGACCAGATCGAACGAATCTTTTTTAATGGCCTGCAAGGCATTTTCGCCGCCACTTATCCTCACAAACTGCGGGATATAACCAAAATTCCACTGTTGATAGAATTTTAAAAGCAGTTCCTGCAAACGTCCGTCTTCTTCGAGCATAAAATAGTCATAAAGGCTGGCCACCAATAAAAATTTTTTGACTCTGTAGGGCACGCTCAAGGCAGGCCCGCTTTCAGAAAACGCATTTCCCCCGGGCAATTTTTCAAGTTCGCCTGACCGTGCGATCGCTTCATTTTCCAAAAAAACCTCCTAAAAAAAACAATTTCTGCAAACCAGGACGCAAGGCGGTGAAGCGCTTCGGTAATGAATCAACTTTCACTGTATTTGTTTTTTATGGCCCGAATCACGTCGTAAATGGTGAAAAAAATGTCCACCAATTCGGGATCGAAATGCTTTCCCCTTTGTTTTCGGATATGCCGCAGAACCTTCTCTTCGGGCCAACTGTCCTTATATATCCGTTCAGACGTCAAGGCATCATACACATCGGCAAGGGCAACGATCCGCGCCGCCAAGGGAATTTCAGTTCCCTTTTTCCCCGGTTCGGGATTCCAGCCCGTGGCGAAGATGTCGTTGATCTTCCCGGGATAACCGCTCCCATCCCATTTTTCATGATGATTCAAGGCGATCTCCGCCGCCATATCATCCCAATCCGAGGTGGAATCCTTAAAAAGACGGGCCCCCAGGATCACGTGCTCCTTCATTTTGTTAAATTCATCACGGCTTAAAGGACCATTTTTTTTTAAAACCAGGTCAGAGATCGCTACCTTGCCAACATCATGCAGCATGGCGGCGATGCGTAAAATATCACGGATTTTTTTTATTTCATTTTCATTCACCCGGTTGGCCGTTGCCCAGGCGCTGTACAACTCAATGGCATAGGCGCCAACCCGGTTGACATGGGCCCCGGTTTCTTCTGGATCGTGCAATTCGGCTATTTTGATCATGCGCAAAATTATCTCGCGGGTCATTTTGGCAATTTCGATACAACCCGTTGCGTGATTGGCGAAATAGGCTACCACCATTTCATCTTCATGGCTGAAAGGGGTCACGTTGTTTTTATCATCCATGGCGTTGATGATCTGCATCACCCCGATCAGTTTTCCATAATTGGTTATCAGCGGAACTGTCAAAACAGAACGTGTATGATAGGAGGCGGATTCATCGAACGAACGGTTGAATTTATAGGGAACATTTTCACTCAACCGATACGCGTCGGCGATGATCAGCGGTTTCTTGGTCAAGGCCACATAACCGGCCATGGAGCGGTCATTTATTTCAAGGCTATGGTTCTGATAAAGGAATTTTTTTCCGCTTTCTTTCTGGATGAGGGTATCGTTCTGTACAAAACTGATCTGCAATTTCTTGTTTTGGAGCAAATATATGGAACCGGCATCGGCCCTGGAAAAACGCCGGGCTTCCAATAGAACTCTGTCCAAAAGAGAATCGATATCCTTGATTTGATTCAGGTTTTCGGTGATGGTTAAAATTGCCGTCACCTTGTCTTTTTTTAATGCACTGATCATGATGTTTTGCAGCCATTATACGATTGCCTTGCACCTCCGTCAACCCGGATTCTTCGTGCCCGGAAAACCGCGGTTTATTTCCGGTTGCCATTGTCAGTACTTTAAAGGTAGAATGCATGCATGGTGAACAAAACCGGCTATTGCGATTTTCACTGCCACTTGGACGATGAATGCTTTGATGAAAACCGCCGCGAAATCATCGATCGGTGTTTTGGCCTGGGAATAACGAACCTGGTATCCGTCGCCGATCCGTTTAAAATGACATCGCTCGAAAAAACCGAAAAAATACTTGCTTATCACCCCACCATTCATGCCATATGCGGAGCTCATCCACACCAGGCCGACCAATACTCGCCGGCTATCGAAAAACAATTGATCGCTTTTCATGAAAAAATCAAAATAAAAGCCATTGGCGAAGTCGGGCTTGATTTTCATTACGATTTCGCGACCCGCGAAAATCAGATAAATGTTTTTTTGAGGCAAATCGCGATCGCCCGGGAAATGGGACTGCCGCTGGTGATCCATTCCCGGAATGCCGAAGCGGAAGTGTTGAAAATTCTCGAAGCGGAGCAATTCGCCCTCCCGGTAGTATTTCATTGCTATACCGGCAACATGGCCGCTGCCGAAGAAATCCTGCACCGGAATTATTGCATTTCAATTTCCGGAATAGTTACCTTTAAAAAAGCGGACGCGCTCAGGGAAATCGTGAAAACCATTCCCTTGCCGCAATTGTTCAGCGAAACCGATTCGCCCTATTTGTCCCCCGAACCCAAGCGCGGTGAAATCAATACGCCGCTGAACGTGATCCACGTCGTTGAAAAAATCGCCGCCATAAAAAAACTCGATGCAGACCACATAAATGCCGCGATTTCCGAAAATCTTTTACGTTGGCTGGGAAAAAATTAACCCAGCAAAACTGCGCAGTCTCCTGCAAGGGGGGATAAGAACCTTAAAAAATAAAATATCATTAAAAATGAAGATAATTTATTTAAGGTTCTAATCCGCTTCCTTGGTCACTTTCTCTATCGCTACCAGACGGTCCCCGGGTTTCAGGTTGATCAGTTTGACCCCCTGCGTCGCCCTGCCCTTGGAGCGGATCTGCAGAGCGTCCTGTTTATTCAAAATTCCTTTTTCAGAACAAAGGATGATCTCGCAATCATCCTCATGCAAGGTGACCAGTCCGATCACCTTGCCGAGTTTTTCGGTTATTTTAATGTTGATCAGACCTTTACCGCCCCGTTTCTGCAGGCGATAGAGCGACAACTCCGATTTTTTACCGAAACCGTTTTCGGTAACAGTCAGAATATGCTTGCCTTTTTCCCCGATCACATCGGCGCCGACCACAAAATCATCCTTGGCCAATTTAATGGCCGTGACCCCGCGCGCCCCGCGCCCCATCGCCCGGACATCCTTTTCGTTGAATTTCAGCGCCTTACCTAGATAGGTACCCAGAATTATTTCATTATCACCATCGGTGATCTGGGCTTCGAGCAACATGTCTCCTTCGGGAACTTCGGCGGCGATAATGCCATTGATGCGCGGACGAGAAAAAGCGGCAAGGGAGGTTTTTTTCACAAATCCATACTTTGAAAACAAGACCACATACTTGTCTTCGGAAAACTCCTTGACATTGATCACGGAACACACTTTTTCTTCGGGCCCGATGCCGATCAGGCGGTTGATGGGCTTGCCGCGACCAGAGCTGTCGCCTTCCGGGATGTCATAAACTTTTATCCAGAACATGCGGCCCTTTTCGGTAAAAACTAAAATGTAATCATGGGCGGAAGCTATGAATACCCGCGAAATGACATCCTCTTCTTTAAGGCCGATCCCGCGCTTGCCCATGGTTCCCCGGTGCATGCTCCGGTAGGAACTCAGGGTCGTCCTTTTTATATAACCGTTGCGGGTATAGGAAATGACAAAATCTTCATTCTTGATCATATCTTCGATCTTGAATTCCGACAATTGTTTTTCAACGATCACCGTCCGGCGCGGGTCAGCGAATTGGTCCCTGACTTTTTTCAGCTCTTCCTTGACGACTTTCAAGACCATGCGTTCACTGGACAACAGCTCTTTCAGATAGTTGATCAACTTGATCAGCTCGATATATTCGTTTTCCAATTTTTCAATTTCCAGTCCCGTCAAACGGTACAGCTGCATATCCAGAATGGCATCTGCCTGGATTTCGGTCAGGGGCAGTTTTTCAGTCAGGCTTTTCCTGGCCTCCAGACGGTTCTTTGACGTGCGGATGATCTTGATGACCAGATCCAGTTTTCCCAATGCGATCTTCAACCCTTCAATGATGTGGGCACGCTTTTCGGCCTTGTCCAGTTCAAACAGGGAGCGGCGGCGAATGATTTCCTTGCGATGGCCAAGGAAGTAATTAAAATAGTCGATCAAATTGAACTGCTTTGGCTGCTGATTGATGATCGCCAAAAAGATCATCGAATAACTTGCCTGCAGCTGGGTATGCTTGAAAAGGGCGTTCAGGATCACTTCGGGGATCTCGTCTTTTTTTATTTCGATCACCATGCGCATGCCGTCCCGGTCGGATTCGTCGCGCAGGTCGGATATGCCTTCGATCCGTTTGTTTTTAACCAACTCGGCGATATTTTCCAGTATTTTCGCCTTGTTGGTCTGGTAAGGGATTTCGGTCACGACAATTTTCTGCCGTCCCTTGGTATCGGTTTCGATCACCGATTTGGCGCGGACAACAAAGCTCCCCCTGCCCGTTTCATAAGCGGTCCGGATCATATCCTGGCCAAAAATAAATCCACCGGTCGGAAAATCGGGACCGGGCATTATCTTCATCAACTCGTGCACGCTGACTTCAGGGTTGTCCACGTAATGAACAAAGGAATCGATCAGTTCGCCGAGATTATGCGGAGGTATGGCCGTGGCCATGCCGACCGCAATTCCCGACGTACCATTTAAAAGCAATGTCGGCAGCAGCGAAGGGAATACAGCCGGTTCAGTTAACGAACCGTCATAATTGGGAATGAAATCGACCGTGTTCTTGTCCAGGTCGTTGAGCATCTCGTTGGCGATCTTCTGCAGCCGGGCCTCGGTATAACGCATGGCCGCCGGAGAGTCGCCGTCGATCGATCCAAAATTTCCCTGGCCGTCCACCAGGGTATAGCGCAGCGAAAAATCCTGGGCCATGCGCACAATGGTGTCATAGATGGCGGCGTCGCCGTGTGGATGGTATTTGCCCATCACATCACCGACGATGCGTGCCGATTTCTTGTAGGGCTGGTTGAAATGCGAGCCGGTCTGGTGCATCGAATACAGGCAGCGGCGATGAACGGGTTTCAATCCGTCGCGGATATCGGGAATGGCCCGGCCGATAATGACGCTCATCGAATAATCCAGGTAAGAAGTCTGCATCTCGTTTTCGATGGTAACTTCTTCGATGGATATTCTCTTTTCTTTTTCCTTGTCTTTTTCTTCCATCGTCATTCCTTATATATCGAGGTTTCGGACATTCAGGGCATTTTGTAAAATAAATTCTTTGCGCTTGGAAGCATCGTTGCCCATCAAGGTATCAAAAATTACCTCGCTTTCCTGCAAATCGTTCACGGCCACTTTCAGCAACGTCCGGTTTTCCGGGTCCATGGTCGTTTCCCACAATTGATCGGGATTCATTTCGCCAAGTCCCTTATAGCGCTGAATGGACAAGCCTTTCTTCAACCGTTCAAACAGGAAGGCGACCAATTCCCTGCGGGTTTCCACCACAAAATTTTCTTTGCCGATCAGCAAATAGTAGGGAGCGGGCGGGAATTCCGCTAATTTTTCATATAAGGCATGGATGTCGGAAAATTCGGGCCCGGTTAAAAAAGCATGGTCGATGGTTTTATTGGTTTTCACACCGTTGAATTCAAATTCTATGTCCAGAATATACGTGGCATATTCTTCATCGAATTTCATTTCCACATTTTTGCACAGAGATTTTTCCTGCAGCTTTTTGGCCAGGCGCAACGTGTTGTCTTTATTTTTAAAATCATTTTCGCTTTTGATTATTTCAATGAGTTTTTTGGTCAGGGGGCGGGGCATGCCCCTTTTTTCCAGATTGTTCATCAGCAGATTCTTTTTATGGACCAGCTTGATGAATTTAATTAATTTTTGCCCTTTTAACAGTTCTTCCTTAAATCCTTTCTGATAAAAAACGACCTCGTCGCCGATCTTGCCGAACAGGAAATTTTCCAATTCTTTTTCATTTTTCAGGTAGGACTTGGATTGGCCTTTTTTTATGAGATACAAGGGCGGCTGGGCCAGATAAAGATAACCCTTATCGATAAGCGACTGCATCTGCCTGAAGAAAAAAGTCATGATCAGGGTGCGGATATGACTGCCGTCCACGTCGGCGTCGGTCATGATGATTATTTTGTGATAACGTATTTTTTCAATATCATAATGTTCTTCGCCAATGCCTACGCCCAGGGCGGCGATCATTTTCTTTATTTCCTCGCTTTCAAGCATTTTGGTGGTGGTGGCTTTTTCGACATTGAGTATCTTGCCTTTTAAAGGCAAGATAGCCTGAAAGCGCCGGTCGCGCCCTTGCTTGGCGGAACCGCCGGCCGAATCGCCTTCGACAATGTACAGTTCACTGTCTTCGGGATTCTTTGATTGGCAGTCAGCCAGTTTCCCGGGCAGGGTGGTGTTTTCCAGCAAATTTGATTTTCTGACCAGATCCTTGGCTTTTTTTGACGCCTCCCTGGCCTTGGCTGCCAGCATGACCTTGTTGATGATCGCCCTGGCCACATTCAAATTTTCATCGAAATATTCACCCAGTTTTTTATTGACGAAAGACTCTACGAGCCCCTTGACGTCTGAATTTCCCAGCTTGGCCTTGGTCTGTCCCTCAAACTGCGGATCCTTGATGCGAATGGAAATCACGGCCGTCAGACCTTCGCGCACATCATCGCCGGAAAAGCCCTCCTTGAAATCCTTGATCAGATTGTTGGCCTGGGCAAAATTATTGATGGTGCGCGTGATCCCCGACTTGAAACCGGATAAGTGGGTTCCGCCTTCAATGGTATTGATGTTGTTCACGAAAGAAAAGATCGTATCGTTGTAGGAGCTGCCATATTGGAATGCGATTTCAATTTCAATGTCTTCCTTTTTGACCGCCAGGTAAATGGGCGAGTTGTGGATCTTTTCCTTGGCGCCCACCAGGTATTTCACGTATTCGACAATTCCACCCTTGTAGTAGAATGTTTCTTTTTTGTCTACCCGTTCATCATTTAACGTGATCGTCAGGCCCTGATTCAGAAACGCCAGCTCGCGCAGGCGGCGGGACAATATGCTGCTGGTGAATTCAACCAATTCGAAAATTTCCTCGTCAGGCCAGAAGGTTACCTTGGTACCGCGCTTGGTTGTTTTGCCGATTTTTTTTAATTCACTGCTTGGCTTGCCGAATTCGTATTTTTGAAAATAAATACTGCCGCCCCTCTTTATTTCCAACTCCAGTCTTGACGAAAGGGCGTTCACCACCGATACGCCGACCCCATGGAGACCGCCCGACATCTTATAACTGTTTTTGTCGAATTTTCCCCCTGCATGCAAAGTGGTCATCACCACTTCGGCCGCTGTTTTCCCTTCTTCTTTATGCATATCGACCGGGATACCGCGGCCATTATCATTAACGGTAACCGAATTATCAAAATGGATCGTCACGTCGATCTGATCACAAAACCCGCCCATGGCTTCATCGATCGAATTGTCAACCACTTCATAAACCAAGTGGTGCAGGCCGGAAACGCCGGTACTGCCGATATACATGGCCGGCCTTACCCTGACCGCTTCCAACCCTTCAAGGACTTTTATATTTTCTGCGGTATACGATTTATCTTCGAAATTGGCATTGGTCTTGTCCACCATTAATTCTCCTTTCCAAGTTCAAACAAATTTTCAAATTTATCATTTTTTGTTACCGAAGTGGCGATGATCTGCATGCGGGGGAAATGGTCGATGATAAAATTCATGTTTTTTTCATCCATCGCCACATCATAGTCGTCAATCAAAAAAACCGGAAAATCATTTTGGGAGCGATAAAACAGGTTAATGAAAGCAAGATAAAGCATGATGAGATGTTTCTTTTTTTCCCCCGATGAAAACAACTGCAGTTTTTTACCGGCAACCAGCGTGTAAAATTGATCCCTTTGCGGACCCAGCAGGGAGCGCCTGCACTTGATCTCTGAATTTTTCATCAGGCACAAATCGTTAAAAAAAGACGATTCGGAAATATCGTGATTGGAAAGCAGGGCCGGACAATAATTGATCACCAATTCTGAAGCAAAGGCTTCTTTTATTTCGTTGTTCAATTGATTTATAAAATCCATCCTTTTTTTAACAATTTCAAATCCCGCTTCGGATAGCAATTTATTCCAGCTGTCCAATTCTGCATTATTTATTGGTTTAGCCAATTTTTTCAGCAAATAATTTTTTTGCTTTACCAGGTGATTATACCGCAAAATATGGTGCAAGTAAAGGGCATGTACGCCGAATATAAAGCGATCGATCATTTTTCTGAAATAGGGATTATGGTCGATAAACAGATTGTAATTCAGGGAAGAAAAAAACAAGGGATATAAATATTTCCCGATCTCGGCCAATGAACCTTTTTCGTTGTTTAGTTGCAGTGTAAATTTTTTATCATAACTGGCGAGTAAACTGTTTTCGCCCGATTTGGCGGCTATTTCGGCTTGAAGATAAAACCCGGAACTGTCGAAATTGACCATTTCCTGCTTGCTGACAGGCAAAAATGATTTCCCGAACCCAAGCAGATACAACGCTTCTATGATCGAGGTTTTGCCACTGCCGTTGGCGCCATAAATCAGATTTTTCAAATCGCCGAAATTGACAGTAAATTTATTTAAATTCCTGAAACCATTGATCTGTAAATTTTTTACTACCAATTAGAATTTAAATATTCAAGGGCATGATTATATAAATAAAATTGGCACTGCTACTGTCGACCGGTTTAAAAAGAAATGAGCTTTCACTGTCATTCAGACCGATCGATATTTTTTCTGAATTGTTATGAGTTAAAAAATCAAGTACAAAACTGCCATTAAAGCCCACATTCACCGCTTTGCCCTGATACTCGATGGGGATCTCATCATACCCTTCGCCTTTCTCCGGAGTTGTTCGTTCCAAAGCCAATTTGTTTTTTGAAAATTTGAACAGGACCCCGTTGTTCCTGGTTTTAAAAATCAGTATCCGGCGCAGCGTTTGCAGCAGCTCGCTGGAATTAACGACGGCTGTTTGTTCGGTTTTTTCAGGAATGACGGTTTTGTAATTCGGAAATTTTTGATCGACGATGCGCGAGCACAAAATTCTGTTTTTATGTTTGAAAAAAAGATTGTTTTTATCGTAAGCAAATTCAATTTCGCCTTCGCTGCCTATTTTCAAAACTTCGAGCAATGTTTTGCGGGAAAGGATATATTCCACCGGGTCGGCTACCGGGAATTCGCCGTCAAAAAATGTGTAGGATAAACGATGGCCGTCGGTAGCGGCCATCTCAAGCTTCTGCTCCGAAATACTCATCAGCGCGCCGCCCAGGTTGAATTTCAATTCCGGAGAAATCACATAATAACAATTATTAATCATGGTCTGAAAATCACCCAATGAAATCTTCAGGGATTGGGAGAGGTCATTTACCGGCAACTCCGGGTAATCCGATGATTGCAGGCCCAACATTTTATATTTACAGGTTTTTTTCTCATTGGTGATCAGGATCTGCAGATCATTATCTTCGGAAATTTCAACTCTGCCTTCGGGCATCTTGGAAATCAGGTCATACAGATCCTTGCCATTCACGGTAAAAGCGCCGGTCTTCTGAATGTCCACCTGGATATTCGTGGTCAGACCTATTTCCAGATCGGTGGCTACCATTTCCAAAACACCGCCTTCCAAAGCACTGAGCTTGATATTTTGCAGAATTTCCATTATTGCTTTTTTTTCAAAGATCCCTTGAAATAAACGCAATTCGTTTTCAAGTTTTGCTTTTTCCACAAAAATTTTCATATTCAACCTGCCTTATTATTTAAATTAAATAATATAATATAAAAAATAAAAGAAACAAGCAATAAGGAAAAGTGGAAAAAATCGTAAATCGTTACCGGATGCGAGATTTGAGTTATTTTTGCATGTTGAAAATTTGTGGGTATTGTTGAAAACATCAATCGGTGAAAAATTCAACATAGTAATTGACTTTTCTGGAAAAATCGTTGTCGGTGCGAAGCAGGTTTTCAATTTTTTTTATGGAATGGAGTACCGTGGTATGGTGTTTTCCCCCAAAAGAATTCCCGATTTCCACCAGGGGATAGCGGGTCAGCTTTTTTGCCAGATACATGGCGACCTGTCTTGGCAGGGCCACCTTGGGAGAATTGTTTTTAGATTTCAGTTCCTCGATTTTTATATCAAATTTTTCCGAGACAAATTCCTGAATGGTATCAATAGTAATGATCTTCTTTTCAATATTGATGTAGGGTTTTAAGGCTTCTTTAGCAAAAGGCAGGGTAATATCGGCTGACTGCAATTCAGAATGTTTCAAGTCGGCATAGCCCAGCAGGCGGTTAAGGGCTCCCTCCAGTTTTCTGATGTTGTCCTTGATGGCGGTTGCCAAAAAATAAACCACTTCATTGGGTATCAAGAAATCATTATGGAAAGTATTTTTTCTTTCAGCGATCTTTTTTTGCAGGATGGCGATCCGGGCCTCCAGATCATAAGGCAGAATGTCCACAATGCCGCCCATTTCAAACCTTGATTTTATCCTTTTCTCGAGATCCGGCATATTGTCCGGATGCTTATCCGAACAAATGACGATCTGTTTTTCTTGTTGGATCAAACTGTTGAATATGTAATAAAACTGTTCACTGGTTCCGCCCCACTTGGTAATATATTGAATATCATCGATCAGCAAGACATCGATCGATGTATATTTTTTTAAAAATTCCGAACGTTTATTCAGGCGGGTATATTCGACATATTCGTTCATGAAATCGCTGGTGGTCAGATATATCACATTTGTTTTGGCATTATTTTGGACGATGCGGTTTCCGATCGCCTGCATCAGGTGTGTTTTTCCAAGGCCGACATCACTGTAGATGTAAAGGGGATTGTAGGATTTGCCGGGAAACTCGGACACGCTGTATGAAAACGAATAAGCGATGCGGTTTGAATCGCTTTGCACCAAAGAATCAAAAGTATATTTTTTTTGTAATCGCGAATCGAGTTCAGGAATTTTTTTTGAACTTTCTTTGCTGCTGCGAGTATTTTCATCTTCATTTAGCGGAACGATCTTGGTGATAAAATTGAAATTGTTTTTAGTATAATTATTTATATTATCCAGAAGGTTTTGTTTTATCCAAAGGAGATTTTTTTGTTCCGGAGCTCCCAGGAACAGGGTATTTTCCAAAGTGCCGATATATTTTAACGGTTCGATCCATTTTTTAAAAGACGGCTCATCAAGAACACTTTTTAGATATTTGGTTAATTTTTCCAGATTATTCATCGGTTCACCATTTTCCACAAAAATTTTAACAAATGTGGAAAAACATTATTTTATGATCATCAACAACCCATTGCATTGCCCAATCCTAGTGGAAAAATTGAAAAGTGTCAAGCCTTGACAAAAAATTTTATTTTTGTTTAGATATATCCATGAAAGACAAAGCAACTTTAAGTCAGGTTCAGAAAAAAGTCCAGGAAATGCAGGTTGAATTTTTAGATTTAAAAATACTTGATTTGAAAGGGAAACTGCATTCTTTATTGCTCCCCAGCAAAATGTTGGATGCCCAGTTGATCCAGAATGGGGTCGGTTTTGATGCCTCTTCTTATGGGTTTGCCAAGCCGGAGAAAAGCGACATGGTGATGATACCCGATTTGGAAACCATGATCATTGATCCCTTCCGGGAGAGGAAAACCGCGATTTTCCTAGCCAATATTCATCTGGCTGATAATCTGCGCACCCGGTTCGGGGAAGATCCGAGATTCATAGCCTTGAAAGCCGAGGAAGCTTTATTAAAATCAAAAATCGGAACCAGCGCTTTGTTCGGGCCTGAATTCGAATTCTTTATTTTCAAGGAAGTCGGTTACGGGGTCAACGATGAAGGCAGTTACTGTTTTTTAAAGAAAGACAGTGAAGAGAAAAGAAACTTTTATCACGCCGGCTCTCCGGATGATGAGTTCATTGATTTTAAAAATGAAGCGGTCGCCATTTTGCAGAACCTGGGGGTCAATATCAAATACCACCACCATGAAGTGGCGGTCAACCAGCATGAAATTGAAACCATGTTCAACCCATTGCTGAAAACAGCCGACCAGGCCGTTATTATAAAGTACGTATTGTTCAATTTGGCCAAAAAACACAACCTGTTTGTAACCTTCATGCCCAAACCATTTTTTGGCAAAGCCGGGAATGGCTGGCATGTGCACCAATACCTCAAAAACAAGGACAAGAATGTTTTTCTGAAAAAAGGAAATTATGCCAATCTTTCAGAGATCGGCCTGCACTACATATCGGGGCTTCTGTTTCATTCCGGGTCTTTGTGCGCTTTTTCAAACCCATCGACCAACTCCTATAAAAGATTGGTAAGGGGCTTTGAGGCCCCGGTTTCGGCGATTTTTGCCATGTCCAATCGGAATGCCGCCATCCGCATCCCGGCTTACGTGCACGAAAATGAAACGCGGATCGAGTACAGGCCGGGAGATGCCGCTTCCAACCCGTATTTGTTTTTGGCGGCCATGCTGCTGTCCGGAATTGACGGGATCAACAAAAACATATCCGCCGAAAAATTCAATTTCGGACCATTCGACAATATGATACCTGAAGCCAAGGTGTTCAAGAACAAGATCAAGGAACTTCCGGAAAGCCTGGCCGATGCCCTTGATTGTCTGGAAAAAGACAACGAATTTTTGAAATACAACAACGTTTTTGATCAGGCCCTTATTCAGCAATGGATAAAAATAAAAAAGCATGAAATTGAAGAGGTCGCGCGGATCCCTCATCCCAAAGAATTTGAATTGTATTTTAATTTTTGATTTTGCTGAAAAATAAACTCAAACAAATTGCGGCGATCGCGATCATTTTGCTGGTTTTATTTGCGCCGTTTTTATTAATTCTTGATTTTAAAAAATTCACCCCTTTCGTTTTAACCATTTGGCTTCTTTCTGCGGTATATTTTATTTTTGTTAAAGATCGGCTGTAAACGATGTTTTTAAAGAAAATTGTTTCACGTGAAACAATCGGTGATCGATAAGGTAAAAACGGTAATTTTTTGCCTATCCTTGTTGATTAACGGGGGAATCATTTAAATGAAATTCGCTGTTTATGTAGATTTTTTATTGGCCTATAATGAAAAAGTGAATCTGGTATCAAAAAAATCAACGCGGGAAACAATTCATGTTTTGATCGCAGAATCCCTCATGCTCCGCGAATATCTTTCGACCCCCCTAATTGTCGATGCGGGGAGTGGCGGCGGTTTGCTCGGCATACCCCTGGCCCTGTCTTTTCCGGAAAAAAGGGTGGTTTTGGTGGAATCTATTCAAAAAAAAGCAAGATTTTTAAATCTGGCTATTGAAAAATTGGCTTTAAAAAACGCCACGGTTTGGGGCGGATCGATTCAGGAATTCCTGCAGCAGCAAAAAAAGATATCCGGTACGGTTGTTTCCAGAGGATTCCCTAACATTGAAGTTTTGGCTGATTTTGTAATTAAAAAAACAATTAAAGAATTAATTCTGATCACTGCCCCCCAAAAAATCAATAAAATTCAAAATACAGTGGCAAATATCCGCCAAAACAGCTATAATATCCCCTCAAGGAACAATCTGATTATTTTTAAAATGGAGAATGTTTCACGTGAAACGTAAAAAGTATGGGTGAAATAATAGCCGTCGCCAATCAAAAGGGTGGAGTAGGGAAGACCACGACCGCAATAAATTTATCTGCGGCGTTGGCCATTGCCGAAAAGCGGGTTTTGTTGGTCGACCTCGACCCCCAGGCCAATGCCACGACCGGGATCGGCATGGATAAGAATGCCAATAAAAAAGACATATATTCGATTTTATATGGCGAAAACAATATTCGTGATACGATCGTCGCCACCGAATTGAAGTATCTGCAGGTTATCCCGGCTACGCGAAACCTGGCCAAATTTGAATTGGAAACGGTTTCGCAGGAAAACAACCATTTGTACCTGAAAAGTGTTTTGAAGGAGCTGGAGGACGAATATGATTATTTGTTTATTGATCTGCCTCCATCTTTGGGGTTGCTGACGATCAATGCCTTGACCGCCGCGCACAATGTTTTGATTCCCATCCAAGCCGAATATTATGCATTGGAAGGCCTATCGGATTTAATGAATACGATCAACCGCATCAAGGAACATTTCAATCCGATCCTGGAAATAAAAGGTGTCCTTCTGACCATGTATGACGAACGAACCAACCTTTCCCGGCAGATCGAAGATGAGTTACGGAAATATTTTAAATCCAAAGTATATGATACGATCATTCCGCGAAATATTCGCCTGTCCGAAGCGCCGAGTTTCGGGAAACCCATCCAGGTATATGACATCAAATCGGCTGGAACCAGGGCGTACATGTCTTTGGCCAAGGAGATGATGCTAAAATGAAACGAAATGTCCTGGGCAAGGGAATTGCCGCCATTATTGCCAATGAACCGATCGGGGAAAAAAAGCTTTTTGATATTGCAATAGACAATATTTATCCCAATCCTTTTCAGCCACGTAAAAATTTTCGCGCCGATGCCTTGCGGCGGTTGGCCGATTCCATGAAGGAGATGGGCATCATTCAGCCATTGGTGGTATTTAAACGGGAAGGAAAATATTTTCTTATAGTTGGCGAAAGACGTTGGCGGGCCGCGCAATTGCTGAAATGGGATAAAATTCCGGCTCTGGTCAAAGAATTTTCAGAAGATGATGTAATGGCCGAGGCCTTGATCGAAAACATCCAAAGGGAAGAATTGAATGCCATGGAAATTGCCGAAGGTATCGAAGCGCTTATTGACCAAAGCGGGGAAGGGCAGCAGGAAATTGCCGACAAGCTGGGAATGAACCGGACCACCGTAACCAATTTTCTGAGGCTTTTAAAATTGCCGGCAAAAATAAAAGAATATGTAGCCGATGATAAACTTGACCAGGGCCACGCCCGCGCCTTGCTGTCCCTGAAAAACAGCGCGGAGATGGTGGAGGCCGCCGAACGGATAATCGGAAAAAATCTTTCCGTCCGCCAAGCTGAAATGTTGGTAAAAAATTTTTATGTTTTACCGGAAAGATCCGATCCCGATCCCGATATTTTGAAAATGGAAAATAAATTAACCCAGCATTTGGCAAGTAAAATCAAATTAGCCTATGCGAAATCAGGAAAAGGGAAAATTGAAATTTATTTTAATTCTCTGGCTGAATTTGAGCGCTTGTTTTCCATTTTGACCAAGGAGAAAAAAAATGAACAAAATTGAGCCGGCTCCGCGCATCAGCGGATTCATTGACCGAGACACAGAAATTACCGGTGATATTAAATTTAAGGAAAATTTCAGAATTGATGGCGTTTTTAAAGGGAACATCCTTTCCGGCAGGGGTTTGATCATTGGAGAAACGGCTGAAGTCGAAGCGGACATTGAAGTTGGCAGTATGACCATTAATGGCCGGGTCAAGGGCACCATCAAAGCCAAAGAGAGGATCGATATTTTTTCCAAAGGCAGGGTGATCGGAACGGTAACCACACCAAAATTGGTTATTGAAGAAGGAGCTTTTTTCCAAGGTGCCTGCCAGATGGAAATGAAAGCTCTGGAAAGCAAGAATCGGAGCGCGGACGAAAAAATAGTGAAATGAAAATCGCGGCAGTCATTCC
>Ga0209450_10000788_pt1 | contig 15961 bp, 13 predicted proteins | sample FrelakmetLWP11LW_FD_187149 | JGI IMG/M metagenome (GOLD analysis project Ga0209450, IMG submission 187149) | Freshwater lake sediment microbial communities from the University of Notre Dame, USA, for methane emissions studies - LWP11 LW (SPAdes)... | ecosystem: Environmental > Aquatic >...
TCTGGCCTGTTCCAGCTGCTGTCGGGCGAAACGGCACCCCACGCGGCCGTGGCGGAAACGGTCAACGCTGCTCGCGAACTCGGGCACCCGCGCGCGGCCGGCTTCGTGAATGCGGTGCTGCGGCGCTTCCAGCGGGATGGCGACGCGTTGCTGGCGGCGGTGGACGCGGACCTGGCAGTACGCACGGCGCACCCGCGCTGGTTCGTCGAGCGGCTGTTGCGCGAGCGACCGGACGACGCGGTGGCCATCCTCGAGGCCAACAACGAACACCCGCCGATGTGGCTGAGGGTCAATCGCCGCCAATGGACCGTCGAGGAGTGCGCCGCGGAACTCCGCGCGGGGGGCTGGCAGGTGGAGGCCCACGCGCTTGCGCCGGATGCGCTGCACATCGAGCCGGCGGCCGACGTGCGCACGCTGCCCGGGTTCGCCGACGGGAAACTGTCGGTCCAGGACGCCGCGGCCCAGCTGGCCGTCGAATTGCTTGCGCCATGCGCCGGTGAGCGCATCCTGGACGCTTGCGCAGCCCCCGGCGGCAAGACCTGCCACGTGCTCGAGCGGCTGGGTGGGCGCTGCGACCTGACCGCCCTGGACATGTCCGAGGCGCGGCTCGAACGGGTTCGGGACAGCCTGGCCCGGCTCGGCCTGCAGGCGGAGGTGCGCGCCGGCGACGCGGGGAGCCCGGCGGACTGGTGGGACGGCCGCCCGTACGATCGCATCCTGCTCGACGTGCCCTGCTCCGCCACCGGCGTGATCCGCCGTCACCCGGACATCAAGGTCCTGCGGCGGGCGGGGGACATCCCCGCCCTGGCCCGGCGGCAGGCCCAGTTGCTGCGGTCTGCCTGGGGGCTGGTCGCGCCCGGTGGCACCCTGCTCTATACGAGCTGCTCGGTGTTGAGGGAGGAGAACGAGGCCGTCGTCGAAGGGTTCCTGGCCGCCACCCCGGGGGCGGTCGACCGGACCACGGAGGCCACCCGGCACTGGCCGGCGCGGCCGGCCGGGTCGAGTCCGGGCTACTTCGTCCGGCCGGGGGAAGCTGGCATGGACGGCTTCTATTATGCTTGCGTCACCAGGCGACCATAATGTTGGTGATGAGCAACAGCAGCCCCGCGCCGTGCCGGCAAAGGCAGCGAAGTCTTGGACTCCGCGGCGCCTGGCTGCTTTGCTTTCTTGCAACGCTGGCGATGCCGGCCGTCGCGGACACGCGACTCGCAGTCAGTCGTGCCGACGTCGATCCCGACGACGGCGTGTACGAACTCAACGTCGCGCTCGACCTCGAGTTGCCCGAGGATGGCGTGCGCGCGATCGAGGCCGGCCTCACGCTGCGACTGGCGTACGAGACCGAGATCGCGCGCGTCCGACGCTACCTGCCGGACGAGGGCGTGGCCACGCTGGTGCAGAGCTACGAGCTGAGCTATCACGCACTGAGCCAGCGGTACCTGCTGCGCAACGTCAACACCGGCGAGCAGGCCGACTACGGCACGCTGCAGGCGGCGCTCGATCGCCTCGCCGAGGTGCGCGGCCTGCCGCTGCTCGACGCCTCGTTGCTCGAGCCCGGGTCGGACTATGAATTCCGCGTGCGTGCCGTGCTCACGCTGCGCACGGCGTCCGACACGCTGAACTGGCTGCTCTTCTGGACCGACGACTGGAGCGCCACGAGCGAGTGGTACGCATGGACACACCGTCGCTGAGACGCACGGCTTCGGCGGCCGCGATCATCGGCGGCGGCCTGCTGTGGCTGGCGGCCATCCTGTTCATGGCGCAGACCGCGCAGCACTCCGCGCAGTTCAGCCGGCTGCACCCCTGGATCCTGATGATCAACGTGGCGGGCCTGGTGGTGCTGGTCGGCCTGCTCGCCACCAAGCTCGCCCAGCTGGTGCGCGACTGGCGTGGCCACGTGATCGGGTCGCGACTCAAGGCCCGCATGGTGTGGACCTTCGGCGTACTCGCGACGCTGCCGATCCTGCTCGTGTACTTCTTCGCGGTGCAGTTCCTGAACAAGGGCATCGACAGCTGGTTCAACGTCGAGATGCGCCAGAGCCTCGACGACGCACTGGTGCTGTCGCGCTCGGCGCTCGAGACCCGCATGCGCGAGCACCTCGCGGCCACGGAGCTCATCGCGGACGAGCTGGCGGCGGTGGGCGGCGAACCGAGCGGGTTGCTCGAGACGCTGCGCCGCGAGGCCGGCGCACTCGAGATCACCGTCGCCACCGACAGCGGCAGGATCATCGTGGTGAGCAAGGGCCTCTCCTCCGAGGTCGTGCCCGACGAGGTGCCCGGCGAGGTGCTGCTGCAGGTGCGGCAGGGCCGGCCGTTCGTCAGCCTTGAGCCGCAGGCGGCGGGCGGCTACCTGGTGCGCACCGCCGTGCCGCTCGGCAGCGCCGGCGACCCGCGCGGCCGCCTCGTCGTGCAGGCGCTCTACCCGGTAGCGGAACGCATCGCGGCCCTGGCGGATACGCTGCAGGCAACCTACCAGCAGTTCGGCGAAAAGGACTACCTGCGCCGGCCGCTCAAGGCCAGCTTCATCCTGACCCTCACGGTCGTGCTGCTGCTGTCGCTGCTGGCCGCGTGGTACGGCGCGATCTTCACCGCACAGCGGCTCGTCCAGCCCATCCAGGATCTCGTCAAGGGCACGCGTGCCGTCGCAAAGGGAGACCTCGACACGCGCCTGCCGCTCACGTCGCACGATGAGATGGGCTTCCTCGTGCACTCGTTCAACGACATGACCAAGCGGCTGCGCCTGGCCCGCGAGGACCAGCAGCGCGCGCAGCAGGCAGCAGAGACGGAGCGCGCGAACCTCGCGATCATTCTCGCCCGCCTGTCCACGGGCGTGGTCTCGCTCGAGCCGGACCTGCGCGTGCGCACCGCGAACCGCGCCGCGATCACCATCCTCGGCGACGAGCTCGACGGCTGCGTCGGTCGCGATCTCGGCGCGGTCGGCGTGGAGGACGGGTTGCTCGGGCAGTTTGCCGAGGCGTGCCGCGCGCGCATCGCCGCCGGCGACCTGGAGTGGCGCGAGCAGTTCACGTTCCAGGCCGGCACCGCGCGCCGCATCCTCATGTGCGCGTGTACGCCGCTGCCCGGCGAAGGCGAGGGCGAGGCGCCGGGTGGATTCGTGCTGGTGTTCGACGACATCACCGTGATGCTGCAGGCCCAGCGCGAGGCCGCGTGGGGCGAGGTGGCGCGCCGCCTGGCGCACGAGATCAAGAATCCGCTGACACCGATCCGCCTGTCGGCGGAGCGCATGCGCCACAAGCTGCTGCCCTCGATGAACGAGAAGGACGCGCTGTTGCTCGATCGCGGCACCGAGACCATCGTGCAGCAGGTCGAGGCGATGAAGGAGATGGTCAATGCCTTCAGCGAATACGCCCGCGCGCCGCGCTTCGAGATGGCCGACGTGGACCTCAACCTGCTGGTCACCGAGGTGACCGACCTGTACCGGGCGCAGGTGGCGGGGCGCGGCGTCACCCTGGAGGTGCAGCTCGAGCCGGCACTGCGCACGCTCGTCGCGGATCGCGGCCGGCTGCGCCAGCTGCTGCACAATCTGCTGACCAACGCGGTCGAGGCCCTGGAGGGGCAGCCGGGCGGTGCGATCACGGTCGCGACGCGGCTCGGCTACCGCAACGGCGAGGAAGTTGCCCAGATTGCCGTCGAGGACAACGGGCCGGGCTTCCAGCGCGAGCTGATCGGCCAGGTCTTCGATCCGTACGTTACGACCAAGCCGCGCGGCACCGGGCTCGGGCTCGCGATCGTGCGTAAGATCGTCGAGGAGCACCGCGGACACGTCGAGGCGGAGAACCGGACCGAGGGTGGCGCCCGCGTGAGCATCGAACTGCCGCTGAACGAAATGACGGGGGCGCAGGCCGCCCGGCGCGAACCGCGCCGGCCCGAGCCCCGGAGGGAGCGTGCATGAGCACTGCGCGGATACTGGTGGTGGACGACGAGGCGGACATCCGCGGCCTGGTGCAGGAAATCCTCTCCGAGGAAGGCTACGTGGTGGACGTCGCCGCCAATGCCGCCGAGGCGCGCGAGGCGTGCGCGCGGCAGGCACCCGATCTCGTGCTGCTCGACATCTGGATGCCCGACACCGACGGCATCAGCCTGCTGCGCGAGTGGCAGCAGGCGCAGTCGCTGGCGGCCCCGGTGGTGATGATGTCGGGCCACGGCACGGTCGAGACCGCCGTCGAGGCGACGCGACTCGGTGCCGTGGACTACGTGGAGAAGCCGCTGTCGCTCGCCAAGCTGCTGCGCACGGTCACGAGCGCGCTGGAGGAGGGCGGGCGACAGCGCCAGGCGGCACGCAGCCCGCTGCCGCCGCAGCTGGTCCCCGTCGGCCGCAGCCGGCTGATGCGTGACCTGCGCGAGCAGGCGAAGCAGCAGGGGCTGCACGAGGCGCCGGTGCTGATCGTCGGCGAGCCCGGCACGGGCCGCGAGGCCTTCGCCCGCTACATCCACTCGCTCAGCCCGCGCAAGGACGGACCGTTCGTCGCGGCAACGGCCGGCGCGCTCTCCGAGTCTGGTGCCGAGGCCGCCCTGTACGGCACGGAATCCGGGGGTACCGTGCGCCGCGGCCTGCTCGAGCAGGCGGAGCGCGGCGTGCTGTTCGTCAACGAGCTCGGCGACCTGTCGCCGGCCGCGCAGCGGCTGCTGTTCGCCGCGCTGGATTCGGGCACCTACCGGCGCCACGGTGGGGTGACGTCTCTGAACACCGACGTGCGGATGATCTGCTCGGCGCAACCTGGCTTCGAGACCCGCGGGACGGAGCCGTTCCGCCAGGACCTGCTGTCACAGCTCAACGTGCTGAGCCTGCGCGTGCCGCCGCTGCGCGACTATGCCGAGGATGTGCCCGACCTGTTGCGCTACTACGTGGACCGGCTGGTGGACGACCAGCACCTGCCGTTCCGTCGCTTCAGCGTGGCGGCCCAGAACCGGCTGCGCAATTATCCGTGGCCCGGCAACATCCGCGAGCTCAAGAACCTCGTGCACCGCCTCCTGATCCAGGGCGGGGACGAAGAGATCGCGCTGGCGGAGATCGAGCGCGAGATTTCCGCCCAGACGACCAGCGAAGAACCGCTGGTGAAGCAGGACCTGCTCGCCCTGCCGCTGCGCGAGGCGCGCGAGCACTTCGAGCGTGCGTACCTTACCCAGCAGCTGCAGCTCTGCAACGGCAAGGTCGGCCAGCTCGCCAAGCGCGTCGGCATGGAGCGCACCCACCTCTACCGCAAGCTGCGCTCGCTGGGCGTGGATTTCCGGCAGTCGGAGGACTGACAGTTACTGATCACTGGTCCGTCCGGGCCGGAAAGTCCCGCATGGCGGCCGCCACTGCGGACGTGACTGCCGCCGTTTCCGCCCCGCCCTTGCTGATCCGGCTCGCGATGCGGCCCTGCCAGACCTCGGCGTTCCGAGCCGCGTCGATGGCGTGGATGACCAGCGTGTCCTCGCGATAGCTGCGCACGCCCGGGCTGCCGCCGCTGACCGAGGCGCCGCCGCTGCCGCCCCAGCTGCCGACGCCGATGCCGATCCGCACGGGGTTGCTCTCGACCTTCTCCGCACTGGAGGTTTCAAAGGCGAGGCGCAGGTCGGGGTCCTCCGCAGACTCGCTGTAGCCGCGCCGTCGCATCTCCGCCGCGACGGCGCTGCGGATTTTCTGGTCGACCATCATCAGCGGCTGGTCGGTGCCATTCACCCCGGGCGAGGGCGCCCAGCCGAACGTCTGGAACGAATTGAAATCCACGCTGCGGTCGAGCATGGACTCGGGCTGCGGCGGGGCAGACGCGCAGCCGCCCAGCGCCAGCAGCGCGACGAACGCTGCGCTGCGCAGGGCACAGACTGCAGCCATCGGCGGCTTACTGCGCAGCGGCGACGATGTAGTCGACGGCGTTAATGACCGACTGGTCGGACAGGTCGGTGCGGCCGCCCTTGGGGGGCATCAGGCCCGCCTTGCCCTGGAATCCTTCGATCGCATGCTTGTGCAGGGTGTCCGCGCCCTGCGCGATGCGCGGCGCCCACGCCGCCTTGTCGCCGAACTTCGGCGCACCGGCGATGCCGGCGCCGTGGCAGGCCACGCAGGCTTGGTTGTACACGGTCTCGCCCGGCAGATCCTCGGCAGCGACCGGCGCCGGAGCGGCTGCCTCCGGCGCGAGCGCCGTGTTGTCCTGTCCGGCCACTGCCACCCTGGCCACCGGGCTGATGCGCGCCGCGACCTCCTGCCGATACACCGGGTCTTCCTGCTTGTGCGCCAGCGAGGTATTGGCGGCGATGAAGCGTGCCAGGATGATCAGGGCGATGGTGATGCCGAGCAGGATGCCCAGCACCAGCATGAAGGTGTCGAAGAACTTGCGGTCGTGCGAAGCGCTCACGAGGGCTCCCCGGGGTTTGGCGCCTAAACGAGGCCGCGAAGTATAGCCTGAGCCCACCCCCGTCGCGCCAGCCGGCAAATGGACGCGGGGGCGTGCCAAGGCTATGATTCCCGCCCCCTTTTCCGGGGTCCGAGCACGCGCCCGTAGCTCAGTTGGATAGAGTGTCGCCCTCCGAAGGCGAAGGTCACAGGTTCGAATCCTGTCGGGCGCGCCACCCGCACGATGTGTTGCGCTCGGGCCCCGTCGCGCGCCCGAGGTACGCCATGACACGACCGCTCAAGTACGTCGCCTGTGCGGGGTTCGCACTGTTCGCCGCCACGGTGCAGGCGGCCGGGGACACCTGGTCCCTTCCCATCCGGACCCACACCCTCGACAACGGTCTCACGATCGTCGTTTCCGAGGACCGCACTTCGCCCACCGTCGGGGTGAGCGTGGTCTACGGGATCGGCATGCGGCGCGAGCCGCAGGGCCGCACCGGCTTCGCGCACCTGTTCGAGCACATGATGTTCCAGGGCACGCCGACCGCGCCCAAGGGCGTGTTCGACCAGGTGATCCAGGGCGGCGGCGGCGTGCTGAACGGCTCCACCCGTGCCGACTACACCAACTACATCGAGTCCGCGCCGGTGTCGGCGCTCGAGCCCATCCTCTGGCTCGAGGCGGACCGCATGAGAACGCTGGACTTCTCTCCGGAGAACCTCAAGAACCAGCAGGACGTGGTCAAGGAGGAGATCCGCGTCAACGTGAAGAACCAGCCCTATGGGTTGTTCTTCTGGACGGACATCGCGCGCCTCGCATTTGCCAAGTGGGAGAACTCCCACGACGGCTACGGCAGCTTCGCCGACCTCGAGGGCGCCAGCCTGCAGGACGTAGCAGCCTTCCACCGCGACTACTACGGCCCGAACAACGCCGTGATCGGCATCGTCGGCGACATCAAGGCCGAGCAGGCCTTCGCGCTGGTCGAGAAGTACTTCGGCAGCCTGCCGGCCCGACCTGTCCCGAAAGGCACCGACCCGGCCGAGCCGCTCAACACAGCCGAGAAGCGCGAGAGCCAGACCGATGCGCTCGCCCAGGTGCCGGCCGTGGCGCTCGCGTGGAAAGGGCCGGCGCAGCGCAGCCCCGACCAGGTGCCGATGGCCGTGCTGTCGCAGCTGCTGCTCGGCGACTCCGCCTCACGCCTCTACCAGGGCCTGGTGAAGGGCCGCCAGATCGCGGTCGCCGTGCAGGGCGGCCTCAACTGGCCGCTGGGCTCGGCCTGGGACTACTCTGGCCCGGCGCTGTTCACGGTCTTCGCACTCTACCGGCCGGAGGCGAGCGCTGATGCGATCGTCGCCGCCATCGACGAGGAGCTGGCCAGGATCCTCGCGGACGGCGTCGACGCCGAAACGCTCGGCCGGGTCAAGACCCGCATGCGCGCAAGCTTCATCTCCGGCATGGAGCCGTTCCTGTCGCGCGCCGACGCGCTCGCCCGGACGCAAGCGCTGTGGGGCGATGCCGAAATCCTGAACCGCATCCCCGGCTGGATCGACGCGGTGACCGCTGCCGACCTGCAGCGCGTGGTGCGAACGTACCTCACTAAGCCGAATCGCGTCGTCATCGACCGCGTGCCCGCGGCGATGGCCGCCGCGAAGCAGCCGGCCGGCAGCGCGCAGCAGGAGTGAGCCGATATGAAGACCCTCAACAAGCTTGCCGTCTGCGCCGCGTGCCTGACGTTCGCGGCCGGCGCGTCGCCCGCCGCCGAGCTGCAACTGCCCAAGGATCTGCCGCCCTACGGCGCCGACAGGCCGGTGCCCGTTCCGCAGATCGAGAAGCACACGCTGCCGAACGGCATGCTGCTGTGGATCGTCGCCGACGACGAAGGCGTGCCCAAGGCGAATTTCGTGCTGGCGGTGCGCGGCGGTTCGGCCCACGATCCGCGCGACTTGAATGGCCTGTCGAGCATCCTCGCGGGCACGCTCGACGAGGGCACGAAGTCGCGCAGCGCGATCCAGATCGCGCAGGAGCTGCAGTCGCTGGGCGCGACGCTCGGGGCGGGCGCCGGCGAGGAGGCTACGACGGTATCCGCTTCCGGACTGAGTGCGAACGCCGGACCGCTGCTGCGGCTGCTCGCCGACGTGGTGCGCAACCCCACGTTCCCCGACGACGAGGTCAACCTCGCCAGGATGAACTCGCTGCAGGCACTCAAGGCTGCGAAGGCGCAGCCGGGCTACCAGGCGAGCATCGCGTTCGACGCCGCGGTCTTCGGCAACCATCCCTACGGCACCGGCGAGGTGACCGAAGCCTCGCTCGCGGCGGTGACTCCGCAGGCGTTGCGCGAACTGCATGCCAGGCGCTTCCGGCCGGACCGGGCGCTGCTGGTGGTGACCGGCCGCGTCGATTCCGCCGCGGTCCTGCAGCAGGTGAAGGACAGCTTCGGTGACTGGAGGGCGGCCGGCAGCACGGCCGAGTCAGACGTCCCGGCCGCGCCCACCGAGACGACGCCGGCGCGCGTCTTCGTGCCCCGCGACAACTCCGTGCAGTCGACGATCCGCGTCGGCCGGCCGGCGTTCGCGGCCACCGACCCGGTCCTGCCCAAGGCGGACGTCGCCGAGTCGATCCTCGGCGGCAGCTTCGGCGGGCGGCTGTTCCAGAACCTGCGCGAAGACAAGGGCTACACCTACGGCGCGTACGCCGGTTTCGGCGCGGAGCGCCATGGCGGCTACTTCCAGGCGGACGCCGACGTGCGCAACGAGGTCACCGGCGCCGCGATCGCGGAGATCAACACGGAACTGCAGCGCATGATCGACGAGCCGGTGGGTGCGGCGGAGCTCGGCCGCGCGCAGCGCTACCTCGCCGGCATCTACCTGTACCGCAACCAGCTGCGCGGCGCGGTCGCCGGCACGCTGGCGGGGCTGTGGATCGACGGTCGCGCGCCGGAGGAACTCGGCCAGTACACGGAACGGGTGAAGGCGGTGACCGCGGCTGACGTGCAGGACGTGGCACGTCGCTACTTCAACCCGAAGGACCAGAGCCTGATCGTCGTCGGTGACCCCTCGGTCGCAGACCAGCTGAAGGCGCACGGCGAATTCCGGACCGTCCTGCCGCACTGATGCCGGGCAACGCTGCCGGCACCCGCTCACGCGCAGCGCGGGCGGGTCCATGCGGCTCGCCGGCGGGCGTCAGGACACTGCCTTTACGACGTATCCGCCGGATTTCTCGTCCTTCTCGATCTCGATCAGCCGGCGTGCCTGGGCTTCCTCGAGCAACTGGCTGAAACTGCGAAAGCCGTGGTACGTCTCGTTGAAGCCCGGCCGTTGGCGCTTCAGCGCCTGCTTGATCATCGACCCCCAGATCTTCTCGTCCTCCTCGCGGTCCTCGGCGAGCGCCTCGATGGTCGCGAGGACGAGGTCGAAGGCTTCCTGCTTCTTTTCTTCGTCGGACTTCGCCGGGTGGGCGGCCGCGGAGGGCGCCTCGACGGCAGCCGCCTCGGTGGCAGGGGATGCAGGCAGTGCGGACTCGGCCACGGCGAGTGCCGTCGGCGCGGCGGGCGCCTGGGCAGTGGCCGCAGCGGCTGGTTGCCTGCCCGGGGCCTGCTTCGCCGGCGCCTTGCGGCGGCCGCGCCGCTGCTCCTCCTTGCGCACGAGGTCGTCGTAGTAGATGAACTCGTCGCAGTTGGCGATCAGCAGGTCGGAGGTGGAGCTCTTCACGCCCACGCCGATCACCAGCTTGTTGTTCTCGCGCAGCTTGCTCACCAGCGGCGAGAAATCCGAATCGCCGCTGACGATCACGAACGTGTCCACGTGCGACTTCGTGTAGCAGAGGTCGAGCGCGTCCACCACCATGCGGATGTCCGCGGAGTTCTTGCCCGACATGCGCACGTGCGGGATCTCGATCAGCTCGAACGAGGCCTCGTGCATCGGCGCCTTGAATTCCTTGTAGCGCTCCCAGTCGCAGTAGGCCTTCTTCACGACGATGCTGCCCTTCAGCAGCAGCTTCTCGAGCACCTTGCCGATGTCGAATCGCGCGAACTTGGCGTCGCGGACGCCGAGGGCCACGTTCTCGAAGTCGCAGAACACGGCCATGTTGTTGATGGTGGGTTTTGCCATGCGTCAATCCTACACCCGAGTTGCCACCAGCGCGGCGGCCACGAACATCAGCGTGCCGGCCACGCGCCGGATGGCCCGCTGGGCGGGTTCGTTGGCGAAGAAATGCCGCGCGCGGGCCGCGAGCAGCGCGTAACCGGTGTTCACCCCGCCGATCACCACCAGCAGCATCAGGGCGAGCAGGCCCAGGTCGGCCCAGGTCAGCGTCGAGAGGTTCACGAACCCGGGCATCAGCGCGGCGTAGAACAGCATCGCCTGCACGTGGCCGAACATCAGCAGCAGGCCGGCGCCGTAGTTGCGCCAGAAGTGGTTTTCGTGGCCCGTGCCTGCGGTGGTCGCGATCCGCGGCGTGGCCCGCCACAGCGCCACGCCCTGCCAGGCGAGATACAGCGCCCCCAGGATCTTCACGATCGTGAAGAAATCCCCGAGCGAACGGGCGGCGGCCGCCATGCCGGCGGCCGCGAGCGCGAAGAACAGCAGGTCGCCGGTCACCACGCCCGCATTGATCGCCATGGCGGGACGCGGCCCGTCCGCGATCGCGCGCGCGACGATCGCCGTGACGGCAGGCCCCGGCGTGAGCGCGGCCACCGCTACGGTCGCGGTCAGCGCCAGGAAGACGCCGGGGGTCACGGCGGCGCTACAGCCAGCCCTTGCGACGGAAATACAGGTAGGGGACGACGGCCGACGCGACCATAGCCACCAGCGCCATGGGGTAACCCCAGTGCTTGTCGAGCTCGGGCATGAAGTGGAAGTTCATGCCGTAAATGCTCGCGATCAGCGTCGGCGGCAGGAACATCACCGCCACCACCGAGAAGATCTTGATGATGTTGTTCTGCTCGAGGTTGATCAGCCCGAGCACCGCATCGAGCAGGAACTGGATCTTGCCGCCGAGGAAGCTCGCGTGGTCCGAGAGCGACTGCACGTCGCGCAGCGTCGACTTGAAGCGGCCGCCCTGGTCCTTCGACAGCGTGACGTTGGACGCCTGCTGCACGTACATGAGCAGGCGCTGGAAGCTGACCAGGCTCTCGCGCGCCTTCGAGATCAGGTCGCCGTTCATGCCGATCTTCTGGATCATGCCCTGCAGGTCGCGGTTGGTCGGCGACGAGCCGTTCTGGCGCGGGAAGATCGTAAGGGAGACGGCGTCGAGTTCCATCTGCACCTTCTCGAGCAGATCGGCCATGCGCTCGGTGAAGGCCTCGAGCAGGCCGGCGAGCAGCGTGGCCGACGACGTGCACGCGGCCGGCGAGCGCTCGACGTGCGACATGAAGCGCCGCACCGGCGTCGGGTCGACGTAACGATTGGTGATGAGGCGGTTGTTGGCGAGGATGAAGGTGATCGCGCTGCTCTCGGGGTGCTCCGAGTCGAGCTTGCTGCCGACGGTCGCGGTCATGTAGACAGCGCCGTTCTCCTCGTACAGGCGGTTCGAGGTCTCGATCTCGCGCATCTCGTCGCGCGTCGGCACGTCAACCGTGAGCAGCGCCTCGACGGCCTTCTCTTCCTCCGGCGTCGGCTCGAAGAGGTCCGCCCACAGGAACTCGTCCGGAAACGGAGCCGGGGGCGCGTGCTGGATCCAGGTGTAGCCGCTGCCGGTGGGAATCAGGAGTCGGAGCATCTCGGCCTGCCTCGAGGTTGGGCGACCTTTTAGCACAGAGCGGGTGGGCCGTGCAGGATCGGGCCCCGCGCGCGCTTCGAAGCGAGACCCGGCCGCGCGCGTCAGCGCAGCTCGATCGCGCCGATGTCCGATTCCGCCGTCGAGGGCCGCGCGGTCCCGAGCTGGTCCACGCTCAACCGCTGCACCGAGAGGTTCTGTTCCGCGCGCACGGAGATCCGCAGACCGGGATTCTCGGCGAGCGTTCCGCTGGAGAACAGCCGCTGCCAGGCGCTGTCGCCCAGCATCTCGGGGCCCATGTCGAGGAGGTCGGCCCCGGCCAGCGCAGCGTCCAGCCGGTGCCAGAAATGTATGTACGGGTGATTCTCGAGTTCCCGCGGCCAGGTCTGCGCCGGGCCGAAGAAGTGCGTGTCGGCCAGCGTCAGGATCGGCTGCCCGGACGGATCGCGATACGGCTGGATGCCGTCGGTCTGTGCATCGGCATCGACCGACTGCAGGAACGCCTCGAAGTCGGCCTCGAAGCCGGCGGCAAAGCCGGTCAACGCGTACCGGCGTTCGATGCGCCCGAGCACGATCTCGAGGAAATCGTCCTCGGCGCCCGCAGCCCGTTCGTACTCGGCGATGATTTCAGTCACCCGGTAACCGGCCGCGGGGATGCGATCGAGCGCGCTGCCGGTCGGGCGATAATGCAGCACCACCGGGTTGCCGGCATCGATGCCGACGGAAGGAATCGTCGGCTCGACCGTGACGCCGCCGACCAGATCCACGACGCTGACGAGCGCCACGCCGTCCGCGTCGTCCACTTTCGGGTAGTGCCGCCGGCTCAGCGATTCCCAGGTCCACACGCCGACTGGCACCAGGATCTGGCTGAAGTCCAGCACGCCGAATCGGTTGTAACCGGCGCTCTCGAAGTGCATCAGCGAGCCGGTGAACAGGTCGTGCGCGTAGCTGGCGCCGCCGATCTCCTGGACGGTGTTGCCGGTCACGATCGAGTGGCCGACGATCATCCGTTCCACGGCGTGCGCGTTGCCCACCGTTGCCGCGATGCCGCCGGCCAGGTTGCGCCGGCCGAGGCTGTCGGTGCGCGGCACGCCGCGCACCAGGTTCTCGACGATGGTGGTGCCCTGCAGCTCAAGGTAGCCGTTCGACAGGTACAGGCCGCCGCCGCGCCAGTAACCCATCGCGAGCAGGAACGGCGGCAGCCCGGGGGCGGGCTCGGCGAGGTTGCGGGCGATCGTGGTGTTGATAACGCGGAGCGTCTTGCTGTTGCCGATGCCGCCGCCGTCGGAATAAACCCCGGCACCGTAGGCGAACAGGCCGCGGATCGCGTTGCCGCTGACGGTCGAGCGGTCGATGCTGGAAACCGACCCGGCATCTTCCGCGCCGCCCACCGAGTAAACGCCGCCGCCAGCCGCCCCCCCGCCCAGGGCGGAGTTGCCACTCACGACGCAGCGCTCCATGTGCACGATGTCGGCGTACACCGCGCCGCCGAACGCGCCGCGGTCGCGCGACGACTCGAAATCGCCCTCGACGCGGTTGCCGTGCAGCCGGCAATCCGACAGGCGCGCCACGCCCCACACGGCGACGGCGCCGCCGCGCGCGAGCGTCCACGGCTGGTTGGGATTGGTGGCCGAGATGTTCTCCGCGACGCTGTGGCCGCCGGTGATGGTCACGTTGTCGAGGGTGAGATCGCCGGCGACCGCGAGCACCCGCGCCGGCGTCGTGCCGGCCCACGTGAGGGTGATGCCGGACGGCAGGTCCGAGGCGTCGATCACGACGTCCTTACGGGCGACCAGCGCCGAGCGGCCGTAGTCCCGGTCGTACCAGCCGACGAGGTAGGACACGGGGCCGCTGGGTTCGTTGCGGATGCCCATGACCTCGCCCTTGAGCCGGGTGTGCTCGTCCGCGACGATCGATAGTGCGATCGTCCCGCCGTTCAGCGTGCCGTCGAACTCGATGGCCTGGCCGGAGGCCGCGGTGGCGAGTGCGGAGCGCAGCGTGACGGTGCCAGACGGGGGCGTGGCCGAATCGAGCAGGCTGTTGACGACGATGGCCGCGGGCGGCGGGGAGCCGGAGCCGTCGTCACCGCCGGAACAGGCACCGAGCATGGCCAGTGCGATGGCCGGAGCGGCGCGTTGCAGGAATGGCGTCATGGCGGAACCTGTCGCCGCCACCAAAGGTCAGGAGGCGGGCTTCTCGCGGGCCGCGAGGGTGTTGATCACCTGGAACAGCTGGTCCTCGCCGCCGGCCATGCCGGCGTCGGTGACGTACTTGCCGTTCACGATCACCGTCGGCGTGCTGGTGATGCGGTAGCGGCGGTTGAGGTCGGCGGCCTTGGCGAGCCGGGACTCGACTGCGAAGCCGGAGAACGCCTTGTCGAAATCGGCCTTGGCCACGCCGCGCGACGTGAAGAACGCCTCGATCTTCTCCGGCGTGTCGAGACGGTTGCGCTTCACGTTGACCTCGCGGAACGCTTCGTCGTGCAGCTCCGGCTTGCCGAGCAGCTCGATGGTATAGAACAGGCGCGCGTGCATCTTGAGCAGGTCGTTCCAGACCGCGGGCAGGCGCACCAGTTCGACATTTGCGGCCTTGCCCTTCTTGTCCCAGGAGGCGAGCTTGGACTCGAGCACGTAGCAGTGGCCGCAGGCGTACCAGAACACCTCCACGACCTCGACCTTGCCCGGCGCCACGCTGGTGGGCACCGTCGGCTTGAGGGTCTTGTACTGCACTCCCTCGGTCAGTTCGACGGCGAACACGGCCGGACCGGCGAGGACCATGACGCCCGCCAGCAGCGGGCCCGCAATTCGCGAGATGAAGGCGTTCATGGTTGCCTAGGACCCGACCGCAAGCCCAAGGTTCAACGCAGGCCCTGCACGTAGGAGGCCACCGCGTCGATCTCCTCGTCGGAGAGCAGGGCGGTCACGTTGCGCATCATCTGGTTCGGGTCGGTCTGGCGGGTGCCGGCCCGGTAGGCGCGCAGCTGGTTCGCGACGTACGTCGCGTGCTGGCCCTGGATGGACGCGTAGCCGGCGAGCGGGTTGCCGCGGCCGCTGGGGCCGTGGCAGCCGGCGCAGGCCATCACCCCGCCGGCGACGTTGCCGGCGCGATAGACGCGCTGCCCGAGGTTGAGCTTGGAGGGCTCGGTCTCGCCGCCGCGCGGTTTCTGCGTGGCGAAGTAGGCCGCAAGGTCCGCCATGTCCTCGTCGGACAGGATCATGGCCATGGGCGACATCAGGTCATTCTGCCGCTCCGCCGCCTTGAACGCCTGCAGCTGGCGCTCGATGTAGGGCGCGTGCTGGCCGGCGAGGTTCGGCCACTCGGGGCTCAGGCTGTTGCCGTCCATGCCGTGGCAGGCGCCGCAGGTCGCGGACTTGGCCTGTCCGGCCTCGACGGAACCGGCGGCGAACGCAGGGGTGCTGCAGCCGAGAACGGCCACCAGCGACAGGGCGGAGAGGAGCTTCGCGGTCATAAAACCACTCCGAACAACAGGGGCAGGCAAGCACAGAATTGTACACTAACGCCCCTCCTGAGCGTCCGAGCGCCCGCGCCCGATGTCTGCCTTCCCACACGTCCGGTTCCTGACCAGCGCACACCAGGCACGGCAGTTCCCGCCGGACACCGGGGCGGAGGTGGCCGTGGCCGGCCGGTCGAACGCCGGCAAGTCGAGCGCGATCAACGCCATGGTCCAGCGCAAGGGCCTCGCCAAGACCAGCAAGGCGCCGGGCGCCACGCGCCTCATCAATTTCTTCGAGATCGAGCCGGGGCGGCGGCTGGTGGACCTGCCGGGCTACGGCTTTGCCGCGGTCCCGGGCGAGATGCGCCAGCACTGGGGCGCGCTGATCGAGGCGTACTTTCGGGGGCGCGAGTGCCTGCGCGGGGCGATCGTGGTCATGGACGTCCGCCACCCGCTCACGGAG
>Ga0209450_10000789_pt1 | contig 15960 bp, 6 predicted proteins | sample FrelakmetLWP11LW_FD_187149 | JGI IMG/M metagenome (GOLD analysis project Ga0209450, IMG submission 187149) | Freshwater lake sediment microbial communities from the University of Notre Dame, USA, for methane emissions studies - LWP11 LW (SPAdes)... | ecosystem: Environmental > Aquatic >...
AATCTGGTAAACGACTTATTAAAAACACACCTCAAACAATGGGCGAAAAATGTGTTAAACTTCCAGCTACTTCTAAATATAGACCGGGAGTCATTTTACCCAAACATGAACCAAATACTTATTCTAGCTGTTATAATGCTTCCTTAGGTCAATCTTGTACCCATTCTCACATTCCTTATAATGAGTTCGGAAACATGACTAGACTAATTTTACCAGGAAATATAACAAAAGAAAATTTTGCTAAGTTACAAAAAGCCGATCCAAAATACGGTAAACTTTTTAAGCAAAATCCTATTAAAAAGAACTTTAAAGTACTCGACAATCTTCTATTTAAATTTCGAGTTTCTCGTTATAGACTTGTTTTACCCTCTTCTCTTTTAGATGCGGTAATAAATTCTAAACACTATTCATTAATGGGACTTCATTTTTCAAAGTCCAGAATAAGGAGAGACGTCTTGGCGAAATATCATTGTAATGTCGGAGACTTTAACAAAAAGATTCAAAACCTTTTATCTTCTTGCATACAGTGTCAAATGAACTCGTCGACACCCACTTTACACACTTTGAAACAAATGAATTTTGTGTACGGCCCTAGAACGTCTTGGTCGGTTGACTTGATTCCCTCTTTAACAAAAACAGAAAAAGGTCATTCTGCAATTTTTCTAGCAGTTGATATGTTTACGGGATATATTCAATTACAACCTCTTAAGACTAGACAAACTTCTGAACTTATAGAAGCCGTTAAAAACACAATTTTAGCACCTTTTGGAGTGCCTAAATACTTTAGATGTGACAACGAATCAGGTATGGCTAATTCGGCAGAATTTAAGAAATTTATGGACCCTTTAAAAATAAATTTCCTGCCTTGTTCTACTGCCTCTCCTTGGTCAAACGGTGCTGCAGAAAGAGCAGTGCAGTCAATTAAAAAAGCAATCAGACATTTTATTATCCAAGAAAAAGCTCAGAATAATTGGGACGATTACATTTTCTATTATGTTAATGCACATAATAAATCGGCCAATGTTTATAACTATTCTCCTGAAGAGTTACATTTTGGATTTACAAACCCTTCTACAACTGATTTGCTTGAATTTTGGCCCCAATTTTCAGACCATAACGATTACATGGAAAAAATAGTTCCTATTGCTCAAGAATTACGTAAAAAAGCTAGGGAAAAATCAACTTCTCAAATGAAAAGAGTTTTAACTTATCGTAATCAAAAAAGATTAACGAAAACTTTTGAATTAGGACAGATTGTATTACATAGGCAATTACAAGTTTCTACAGGCCAAGGTGGTGCATTAAAACCCCTTTTTACAGGTCCGTATGTAATTGAACACATTCATCCTGAAAGAAGTAGTGCTACTATTAATCATATGCACACAAATAACCCAATTGAAGCACATTTTACTAATTTGCAACCTTTAAACTATGATCCTTCTACAGCTAGGCTTCCAGCTAATTTTGATCAAATAACTGAAACTTTCCTTCCTGAAAAATATACATTTGGTGATTATTATCCCGAATCTAGATTGAACAGAGCTCAAATGAACAAGGAAATGAGATTACTTAATTCAATTCCTGATTTGCCTGAACTCGATTCTGATTCTGACAATGTTGAATATGAAGAAGATCGAAACGATCAAGAATTAAACTTTCATGATACTTCAGAACTTTTTGACTTAAACAATGATTATTCTTTTAATCAACAAATTCAATTTTCTCAAAACAAAAATCTTCATGATTCTTTTACTGAAAAAGAGAACAGAAATGAATATTCATTTTCATCTCCTGACAAACTTGACAACGTTGAAACACTTTCCTCTCGTCAAAGTGTCACAAGTTCCCAAACGGGCAGTCAAACAAATCAATGTCTCGAAAGAAGAAATGCTTATAGTCCCTCTTGCGCAGACGAAAATAGCACAAAAACACAAAACAGAACAACCCATTTAGCAAGTGAGCATTCTCATTCGTCGAAACAAAGCGTTAACACTACTCAGGATAGCCACGAAAATAATTTAAGCGACCGCAAAGACAAAACTTGCATTCCCCTTCCTCAACACATTTTCGAAACAGAAATAGCAGTTGACCAACATATTCAATACAGTCGAGATAATAGCTTAAGCCGCGATATTGAATTTACTCTTATTCGCTCTAGCGCGGACAGAGATGTAACAGAAACAAAAAACAGACTTTACTCAGCAGCTCATGATGCTTTTCACGGCCCACCAAAACGATACATATACAAAATCAAGAACGGCCACGAGTACTATGATCTCAATATAGACATGGAACTCCAAAAAGACGATAGAATATTTTTAGAACAGCAAAAACGGAACAACGTCGAAACTCAATTTCCATCTGTCCCTTCTTCTCTCGAAAAAAGGTCACAAAAAGAAAAATCTAAATGCCCAGAGGCACATTTAACCCTTTCCTCCAATCGGGAAAGTGAAAATAGGTTACCACCTTGTGGTTATCTGTTACGAGGAAACGAAAGGATATATTTCTCTATGTCAATACTTGACGAGGCTGAAAACGAAAATGGACAAGAAATTTCTCCGTCAAAAACAACTTCAACACAACATGAACAAGTAGAAAAAGACATTTTAGAAGAAAACTTACAACCACAAATTGGTAATCCTAATTTAAAAGATGAATTTATGCCAAACGATGAAACAGCTTCTTATGACGAAACTGAATACATGACTCAGCAAGAATATGACGAATATATGAAGAGTTTAGCAGATCAATTAAAAACGGTAAATTCTGAACTTGATACTGCTTTTGATGATGTTAAATCTGAGTTTTCTAAACCTTCTTATCTCGACAGTTATTTTGGTCTTCAAGATAATGAGCATGATATTAATATACATGAGAACGTTTCTTCAGAACAGATGGAAGTTGACCGTTATAGTCACGAAAATAATTCTTTTGGAAAATTATTTTCTGATAGTCAACTTGATAATTATGACGATTCAAGGTATTTTAAACCTAACATTAACAGTCATGATAATCCGTCTACTGAACAAATGGAAGTTGATCTCTATTCTAATGAAAATGAAAACCTTGGTAAATTATCCTCAGATAGTCATGACCAGTTTTATAATGTGGTTCCGTTAAATGACAATGAAGACAATTTTACATTTCATGAAAATTATGAAAAAAGTTCTAATCAAAATTCATGGGAAGCCGCCTATCAAGATAGTTCAAAACTTAAAAAACATCCTGTCAAACAAAAAATGTCTAAAGCACAGAAAAGAAAAAAGAGAAAAATATCTCTTGCGTACAAAACACCAATGATTGTACCGCAAATTGCCAAACAAAACAGTCTAATCACAACGACACCTCAAATGTTAGTGCCGCAATTTGTAAAGCAAGATCACAAAAATTCCTTAAAACACTTAAGGCTTCGTGATAAGGAATAGACAACTACATCGTCCACACAATCGATTACCAGACCAACCACGAGAATAACGATGACGTCAAAAGCTTATCGAAAACTTATTTTTATTTTTCCGTTTAGTTATTTTATTTCCTTTTAAATTATTCCTAATTTTATTCTTATCTGCTTCTTCTCTTCAAAAATCTTTACTCGAACCTATTTTCGAGCACAAAAAAAAAATATCTTCAAAAATACATTTATGTTAACCCTGATTTAGTTTGTAGCCTCTTCTAGACTTACAGTCCCGCATAAGTATAAATACAATGGTACATAATAGAGCAACATCCAAAGTTGAGATACTTTGAAAGAATAGGATTGCCACGATAAACGAGTAAAGTTTTAGCTAGGGAAAAAGTAAGCTCCTCCCCGCCCTTCTTTCCGCTTCTCTTATTGGTTACAAAATAACGTGGCATTACCCTTTTCTTTTCACCCTTTTCTACAAACTTACATGTATCAGTCCTCTTCAAAGGTTTTTACTCTTTGGATTGCTAAAATGAAATGTTGGAACATAGCTAGTTTCCATGAAAATACAGTTTCACTTGAGACACAGTTCATGCATGTTAATAGTGTATGCAGCACTAACATGGACTCAAACATATATGTAAGCAAAAGCTAAGATATGAGTTTATAAATGTTCACACGTTTTAAAGGGACTCATGTATAACTTAGCGGATGGGATGCACTTAGACTAACAGAATGACAAAAGACCAGCGGATAAGGATTCAAAGAGAAACAAAAGCCATAAATAAATTTCGTTGGTACTTCTCTCGTACATGAGTATTTACTCTATTACGTCCTGCATTTTGATCTTTATCTGCGAATGATTTTTAGAGAGCCAAACCTATTTGGAGGTAAAATGGGAAACAGATTCGAGAAAAGAACTTCATTCGTGTGGTACCCATCTTCTCGTCAACTCCTTTACTTCTTCATCCTCTTGTGACTTTTCCAAACTCTAAAGGTAAAAACTTTTAAGAAAATTCACGATGAGTTGTCGGTACTTATCGATTTGTTCTCTTCTAATTGCGATCATAATACTATCACTCTCCTCTTCGGTAGTTCTCTCTAATCCTGTCCAGTTTAAGGGCAACCTTTTGTTTAAAGAATACGGGGCGAATTATCTTAATCAAGATTTGATTGTTCTATCACGTCGCCTTGAAACTGCGGACTTACAAGTCTATGCTCAAACTTACCAGGACTCTTCTAATATTTACGTTACTTTTTGCGAAAGTATTAAGCGCCTTTTCTATAAAACAAACCCACATATAGAAACCCCCCAGGAATACAAAGATGATCGAAACTTTACCATCATCGTTTCACCTACGAAACATCCTATTACTCAGGCAGCAGCAGTCTGCAGGACTTTAGGAGCTCGTTTGCCAGAAATAAGAACTAGATCTGAAGATAGAGACCTTCTTCAAGCTGCTTTACATCATAAAACAGATACAATCATGGCAGGAGCTAATTTCGACATGAAAAGTCAAAAGTTCGTATGGGATTCTGATTTACAAGAATTAGCCACCCACAATGTTTATAATCCTCCTTATTATGGGGGCTCATACACTCACAAATGGCATCCAGCAGATAATTGGTATGATAGATATCTAATTCACCAGGCCCACGATTACTATATGACTTACGTCAGAGCTAAAGATGGTATGGCTTTTCGCCTTTCGGATTCGCACACTTTAACCCTAAATGAATATATTATCTGCCAAAAACCCATTCCTGATGAACAAATTGAACAAGATGATTCTACAAATGTTTTAATCCAGATGACAATGGGCATTTGTAACAGAGATCTTCAATCTGTAGTTGAAACAACTAAGCAAGCTATAGATCAAATAGAATTAATAACATCGCTGAAACTGAATATTTCTGAAAAATCAAATACTCTTGATGGTTTTCTTCCCAACTTCAAACCAGAAGCACCTAGGCTTAAACGTTCGATAACCTTTTCTTCTTCTTCTTCTTCTTCCTCTTCAAACTTTTCTACAGCTTCCTCACCTTCAATAGGCATCGAAAATTCAACTTTCTTTCCAAATTCAACTTCTTCTTCTCCTCCAATCAAAGAATTTTTCACCAACAACAACACTTGTCGTAGACTTAGTGATGCTTTTGCTTTCTGGTGTCCTCTTTGGACAGAAAATGAATTTAGAGTTAAAACTAAACTCATACCTTCTTTGGCTTCCAACGTTACTTTTCTTTTCGAACAGACCTATCATTATTGGTTTTATTTACAAACTAAAAACCTAACCTATGCCTCTTTTCATTCTTGGCTAGATGAGGAACTATCAACAAGAAATATTGTCGCTTGTTCATATTCCTATGCTCACATTTGTATATCTTCGGACAGAAGAATGTACCCTCTTTACCCAAGGGCAATAAACAGGTACCGATATAACCCTAGAATTGACTACTTAGTCAACCCCAGAAACCCGCTCGATATGTACTCTGTTAACCGTACAACTAGGGAATTAGGTACGATGACAGCAGCAACTATTGTAGGAACCTTAGTCGGAGGTTCAGCTTACATAATAAAATCTTTTATTGAGTTAATTCGTACTGACAAATACGCTACAAAAGCAGATCTAGCAAAGACCACCCATCAAATTGAGGATTTGCGTATAAATCAAATCGAAATGCAACAAGCAATTACTCATATAGCTGCTCAGACAATTGCTAATCAAAACGAAATCAGACAATTGTATAATGGCGTTGCTGCTCAAAACATTGAAGTTCAAATCAAAAGCTTTAACCGTTATCTTCACAGCGTACTAGCAAACACTCTAAATAGTTATGCTCAAGCTTTTCTTTCGGCAATGGATGGTAGAACTTCTCCTTATGTTTTATCTCAAAAAGAACTTCAAAAGATCTGTTCTGATTTTCACTCTAACAAGAAAATAACTCTAGATAATAACATTAACAATGTTAAGACAACAGCAGTCATCTTTGAAAACCACATTCGATTCTTCTTTGAAGTACCAGTCCTAGATAAAGAAAGTTCTTTCAATTTCTTTTCCATCATTCCGGCTCCGGCGTTCAACAATAACATTACGTATTGGCCAGAAATTGATATCTCTAATGTAGCAATCTCTCAGGATGGTACAAAATATACTATTCTGTCTTCAGAAGAATTTTCTAGATGCATGGATATTCCACCTATTTGTAGAACTGCTAGAGCTTTAATGCCCACAATTAATAAAGGTTCCTGTGTCGTCTCCACTTACAAAACAGGAACTCGAACTTGCCCTCTCAAACCCTCCTCTTCCTCTCCTCCGGAACCCTTCTTGTACTTTGTCGACACCAACCTGTACTACTCGGTTCCCTCCAACACAACCCTTTTCGTTACTTGTCCGGCAGATAGTCAATTCTCGTCCACAAAAGAAAAATCTATTACTATCTCAGGCATTGGTGAAGCTCATTATAAACCAGCATGTACCATAACTTTACCAGATGGCACTTATCATAAGGCTCCTCGTAAGCCGGAAGTCCAAGATCTTACAGATTGGCCTTTATTTAACATCAAACTCGCTTTGCCTCACGATTTCGACAACACAGTCTTGGTACACTCCACTCCTCCTCCTCTCGTTGTTAACTTTGCTACGATCGAAAGCGTTTTATCATTTTCTGATGGAATTCTTTCCGACCATTCCAAATTCTTCGACATCGCTGTCAACATTGCTTCAATTGTCCTTCCTTTAGCTCTTGTAATCCTCATCGCTTTATGCTGCAAGAAAAAGCTAAAAATATGGGTTGAAAACAAAATCTACCAAGGCACGCATACTTTGAACAGGCATACAGAAACAGCAAAAGATGAGTTCAAATATGTCTCTACCTTAATGACTCCATCAAAAGCAATTCCTGATCCATCTCCACAAAAACTCGATCCAATCGATCCTATTCCTTCCACATCCTTCCACAAGTCTCCTTCAGTCCCTTCTTTACCTTCAATTCTTAAAAAAGATCCTAACCAGAAAAACGTTCATTTCCGTTACAATCCCTAAACCCGCTCCTTTTATTTTCTTTTAATTTTATTTTACGTTTACAAATTTTTGTTCAAAAAAAATCATAGAGAAAAAAAAATAATTTAATAAATATATGTTATACATTAAATAATAATATTCATATCATATTATAAAATAAACCATCATATAATAAATAATTTCGGTGTATTAATACACACTATTTCATGAAAACGAATCTTTATCAATATTGTTTTGAATTGATGATTCGCCATAAACTCACCTAAACTTACTTATATGTTATGAAACTAATTTACTTACTTTCTAGGTATCTATGCCTAAGATATCTAGTCAACGATTTCTAATGAACTTTACGTCAATTTTCTTACAACAAGATTTCTTTCATCCTTATATACTAGGGAACATTCATGATTATTAATATATATATATATATATAAATATATATATATCAAGATTTTAAACTTATAATTATAATTTAAGTATCAAATCATACTTAAAAGGCATTATGCAAGCCTTATTCTTATAAGTCTTATCTTCTAGTTTGCAATTAACATTTCTTATAAGGTATTTCTACGCCTTTTGTTCTTTTGCAAAAAAAAAAACGAGAAGTTTAAAGAAGACTTACTCAATTCTAATTTTAGATACTTTATTAAAAAAAATGATGATTTCATTCTTTTGTTTATCACATTTTTTTATCATGCAAATTTCCGTTGAAATTCTGTATTTAAGCCCTCATGAACATTTGTAGTTTTACATTTCATAGAGGACACTACACAGAACGAAAAATGTTTGAAAAATTCTTAAAAAGTATCAGAAAGACTTTTCGGTAATTATCATATTACTATAATTATAATATTAAAATTGTTCAATACTAATAACTATTAAATTTCTTAACCACATTCTATATCGCACTATTCCTTAACGTGCTTTACCTTAATGTGGTCTAATAAACCTTATAATATCAAAATACTCAAAAAGAAACTTCTTTTTCAATTTTAAACATGTTGAGTGATTGCTCTTGCATTTTTCACTTAAAATTTTCCTGTTTAAAATTTCTTTACTTTATAGTATTGTCTATCTTTCGGCTCTAAATCAGACAATTGACTTATTGATCGATACTTTGGTCTACGCTATTTCTTTAGCCGATCAATTACAGCATATCGAAAATGAATCTTATTCATCAGGTATAAACCCACTTCTCTGAACCTCTATAGTATATGATTATTATTCAGGCGACCTATCATAATTCGTCAGGATTTTAGCAATACGTATGTTCATTATGATTTTATTACACTTACACTCATTATTCTTATTTAATTTATTTCCTTTTTCCTTACTTATTAATTTATTTATTTTTAATATTATTTTTCTACCTTATTCCCAACCACCTCCTTTCTTAACCATTTTGTTTATTTCGAAAAACTTCAAGCTTTCGAAAATGGAGCAGGCAAACAACCAACTCATGGAACAACAACAACAACATCTGGTCGTACAACCGGATGGTTCACCCGACAACAACGACGGCATCGACATCCACATCAGCCAAGATGATTACAACTCCATCACAGCAACCCGTTACACTGGGATAAACCATCATCATCAACAACAGCAACAAGGCCAAGACCAACAAAGCCACCTTCAACAACACCACCAACATCAACCACAAAATTATCAACAATCCCCTCTTCAACACCAACAGGTTCTTCAACCAATGCATCAGGTCACCACTTCTCAGTCTCAGCTTCAACCCACACCATCATCATCAACTTCGGCTTTTGCACCGATTCAACCAGTCCGGCCCATTCCCTGCTACCCTCTCATCTCCACCACTACCTTTGCAAATAATCCGGAAAGGGCGCAACTCAGGAATTTTAGTCCCCTCACACCTCCTCTTCCGGCCGCACTCCCTCAACCCTACCAACAAATAGGGTCCTCAACCATCCCAGCTCTCTTCGTCAAGATTTATCTCCTCACTGAAGAAGACACAAGCGCCACCAAATCAACCTTAACAGCTCAGAAATTCTTTCCGGCTACATTCCAAGATCGACACACCTCCAACTCCTTCTACACGAGCCTCAAAGAAACTTACATGGCCGATCTTCGACAGACAGTCCCGTACAAACAACTCAGCCAGATCGGAGTTCGACACGAACTCAGAAGCATGACCTCCACCTACACCTCCATCAACAACAACATTCCTCACACCTTCAACCTCAAAAACCCTCTCACCCCGGGGGAAAAGATGATGGCTCCAGACCCCTTAATTCAGACCAATGCACATTACGGCAACTTCATTGAACTGAACATCAGTTTTCACCTCCGGCTTCACAAGCCACCCCCAGAGGCTTACACCCTCACACTAGACGACAGGAACATGATGCGTTCCTTCCTGGATCATCACAAATCAAGAATCCCCAACCCAAGAAATCCAAATCCAAGAAACCTCAGTTCCAGAACCAACTCTCCAATTCAAAATCGTGTGGGGTACCAAACCCAAAACTTCCGAAACAGAGATTCTGCCGCAGCTCGGACGGCACCACGTGAATACCCTCGTGGCGACCCACGCGATATGGCTCGTCGCGACCAGGAACTTCGACGTCGGACCCCTCAAGGAGCTCCAAGCCTTCAAGAACAACAACAAAATTTGACATACCACGATAACGGTTCGATCTCTTTCGAACAAGACGGCGTCACATACGAGACAACATTCCACGGAAGAAATTATTATAACTTACCATAAGATTAAAAACCATTTGTTTCTCAAGCACTAATTTTCATCTTTTATTATAATTATTTTGCTAATTACTATTATCACCATTATTAATCATTTAAAAAAAAACTGATTCGACATATTATTATAATAATTATATTATGTTTCGATTAATTAAATGTATACAATTTTATTATTTTATTGTGAACTTAACAAATTTAGATCTACTTTCAAAATTTCCGAAACAAACTTTTCAGACAACCCAAATTTGTTAATTTCCCACGCGCGGATGTTAATCCATTTTTATTTAATCGAACATTATTTGCTTTCTTTTATTCTCTCTAACACTTTTCTATCATTTTGACGTCCCGAAACTCTGACCTTGTTTCGTTTCGCGGACTTACTCTAAGATCCACAAAACAATAATACTTATTCAACAAACTAAGGAATTCCGCAAAGCAATATTAACGCAAGAAACATTTCAATCCTTAAAACTGTTTTCTATCAGAATAGCTGATAGCTTTCCCCTTCTCTCTCGTTTTCTTTAGCGATGCTGAAGACATCGAGAGGCAGAGCGTTTCGTTCCCCCAAACCTTTCGGTCATATTATTTTCCTTTCTCGTTTGATTTAAAAATATTTAGTTGTTATCGTAATAATTATTTTGTAATTCAAATTAATGTTAAGTCCGATTTAATACAAAGAGTCGATCAGTTACTTATCGTTCAATTATTTAAAGATACTAAAAGACTAAAATGGGGGTAGGTTTTAAAAGCAAGGGGTTCGCTCTATAAGAGATAGGAGGTTACAATTATATCAAAAGCCTCGGAAAATGAGAGAATTCAGGTAACAGTGCTTTAGAGCTCCGGGTATGACTATCGCATATTCCGGGTACGGGATACCGACGCCAGATTCTACGGATTTAAACCGTACAGCGCACAGGATCCGGTACAAACATAACATGGCGAACACGTCGTCCTTGAACAACACGTCGTCCTTGAAGCACACGTCAATCAGGGAGACAGCTTGGATGCGACCAGCAATTCATCAGAAACGAAGTTAATGCTTTTTACGGTAACACGGTCAACATAAGGTAATTCGATCTTTATTTTAACGAATTGTTATAGCCTAACAAAAATGTCTGACAAGCCAGAAAACATTTGTCTTAACTACGGTTTTGGTTTTGTTGAATTCATTTGCACTTTAATCTACTACGTAAAATTTCTTGCAATGTCTCTTTATAATTACATTTACCAATCAGCAAACAATGACAGACTTTAAAAGAATTTTCCATTTATCCTTGAATATAAGTCGTCTTTTGAACCTATTTACTTTATATAGGTGGCGCATTATAGAAATTGAAAATAATGTTCAGAACACTTTCCTTTAAGTGTGTCAGTCATATTTACCTTGTCTGAAATTTATTTGGTAAAATCAATTCATCTACAAGAAACTTTATAATAAAGTAGTATGTCTATTTTCAACTTTACTTTTTGCAAATGGAACAAATGTGACATGTTTATTATATACTTCAACAACTTATCCCAATATCTTACGAACTACATTTTTCCATTCTTCTCACTACTATCTCATTCATTTCATAAAATGAGATGTACGTTTTCACAATATGGAAAATGAATTCTTTTCAATATTTCTCTTTCCTACTGTGTGTAGTCTGCTAGTTATAATCTACTATACTAACTTATATGTACACCGCATTGATTTATATTACGATTAAGGTAATTATACACAATCGCGCGGACATTCTTTTGAAGTAATTAGATAAGCAGATCTTAAAGAGAACTATGAATAGTTTTAATTTACACAATCGCATAATTACAAATATTAACGATTATAGAAAATGTGGGATTTCTAGTAAACCATTTAAACACATTGACGTTAATAATTCACTTTCGCGCGGACAAAAACATTTTTCTAATCATTTCATGAGGAATATTAAAGTTGCGAAATCAGATATTTGTACTATACTGAATAGCACGGACATTCCGTCTATTTTGAATTTTAAGGTACTATTGTTATATTCACACTTTCTCATTTATCATTCCAAACTGCCTGTCTATTAACCATACTGATAATGGAAAAATATTCATGATTATCCTACATTTCCAATCCTTTTCGGAAATCCATAGCCTCTAAATCTCAAAAAAAACTAGATGGCGTATTACTTTGATTTTTAAAAATCGTTTAAACCTTAATTTATTTAAACGACTTTTCCCTTATGGATCCTTTCCATTCAAAAAAATTTATTAAACCAAATTCTTTTGCTAAGTCATCTTTGTTAAAAGACTTAACATACTTAATGGTTCTAGTTATTCCACAGTAAATGAATTCGAGAACGGTATTATTATATAGAAAAAAAAACTTTAAACATTTAAATCAATCATGGAATCTCACAATGTTTTGATAACTAAGGTTCAAGCTCGTGCATCAAAAATACTTAATTCACGATGTACTCTTCACCCAATTATTACAACTTCATATACTATGCCAAATGGTATCGTATCTCATGAAGCCCATCAAGACTTATTGCAAGGTCATATTAGTCGATTTATTGGATTACAATTACATTTTATTGAAGATGTTGGGTCCACGATTTCACCTACAATAGTTTTAGATTACCAGCCAGTCGCTGAATTCTGTGTTGTCATTACTACAAAATGAACAATGAAGCCCAGCCGCAATTCAATACCCAGAACCCACAGGATAGACAGAATGATGTCATTCATGGACCAAGTACATACATTGCCTTCGAAGACTCCGGATCCGACCTTGACGAATCCCGAGAAGATGTGGTTTCCGTACTCAGACGAAACAATCGATCAAGAGCCGGTCTCGATGGAGAGAATGATGGATCAGATGATGAGGAACGAGCAGACCGATCAGATACAACCGGAGTTCCCTCAAATCCAGCTACGACTTATTTACAACGACACAGACTGCTCCACGAACCAAGACTTAACCTCCAGAGGACGGCCGACCAAGTGGCGTCGACTTCTACAAACCCTCCTCCGGCCCTTCCGCCTCCTCAGAGATCGTCTACGCCAATAGAAAACTTACAGTTGCCTCAACAAATAAACATGGATGACTTAGCCAATCAGCTTCAAGCCGTTGGTCTACGCGACCCGGTACAGGTTCCTGATAACCTCTCCCCGGAATATCTTCCTCCAAATGAACAGATTAAGAAAATTCACAATCTTGAACTTCATGAATCTAAACAGCAGGTCCAACATGCTAATCAATTGTCACGTCTTATGACTTTTTTAGTAAACGACACTTCTCCTCAACCTTTAAAAGCCTTTAAACTTGAAGTTGATCAAGCGGCCGAACGAGCGAAGCAGATACTTAAAAATAAGACTGATAAATTAGCAGCAGCAAACAAAATTGTAGAATTCTACAAATGCCCAATTAATAAACCTCTTTATCGTGAACCTCCCCAAGAATACAAAAAGACTTTTCACAGAACTTCTCCTAAAGAAATAACTAGCTTAACCGGTCTCTTTGATCCAAAAAACCCCAATACAGATTTTTCTCATGTTTGGAGTAAACTTTTAGGATATGGCCAAGCAAATTATTTTGAAGAATCTGAATATATGGATGCTCTTAGGTACATTTTACAAGGAGACGCCTATGACACTTTCCTGTCCTTTGAACAGTCCAACGAATCTTTAACTAACATTATTGAATATTTTGGTAAGATTTATACTCCCAAAAGATCTCTTAATGTTCATCGTCATGAAGTCGATCACTTTGTTCGTAAAAAGGATGAAAGCTTAGAAATTGCTATGCTTAGATGCCTAGTTGCAATTGATCGTTTAAAAATACTTTACTTGCCTCAAAACTGGCCTGAAGCTAGAATTAACTTACGTCGAAATATTTTAACTCAAATCATTACTGAAGACACGAGAAGATATATTCGAATGGAAGAAGATGATATTCTAGAAAAACATGGTTTACCAATTGATCTTGATGCCCTTATTCTTATGGCACACAAGTATGAAATCCAATATAACAAAGCTCCGAAAACTGAAATTTCTACTCTATTTCAAGTTGCTAGTGGTGGTCTAAGTGAGGATCCACACAAGTTAAAAGCAGAATTGAAATATTTAAAGAGAGAAACTTTTCATGAGAAAAACCATAAATTACACCAATCTGATTTGTCAGCAGCTCCAGTCATGACTAAGAGATTTTCCTCTGACAAAGAACGCGAATCTAGGAGATCAAGCCGAGACGACGATCGTCATTCAAAACGGCAATCCAGATTCGACCAAAATCGAGGTGTAACTCCGGAACCCTCCCTTTCTCCGGCTCCTCCAGCTTCTTCTTCTCGCCCCCCTCCCACTAGAATGGATACCTCTTCTCCTTCTTTGGAAAGGGCAATCGTTAAATACGATCCCAGAGTTCAATCTCCTTCGTATCGTCCTCAATCTCAAGAAAGATCTTATACTCCAAATCCTGACTTATATCGTCGACAAGACTCTCAGGGCCAGCGCAATACAGCCCGCGATGGAAGGAATTCTCGCTTCCCCAGTCAAGATCGTTACAGAGACTCTAGATCTCGTCCCAGTGATTCCTCAAATAGGAACACTTCCCAAATCTACCCTCCCAGACAGGATCCTCCTAGGACACAAAATCGTCCATATAGTTCAGATCGGAACCAAAGACCGGAACAACAGCGTCTTCCGGATCGTCGACCGAGCTATACACCGGATCGTTATGAACGTTCTTATAGTTCAGACAGGAACCAACGTCCTCCAGACCGAAATCGTTCCTACAGTCGAGATAGAAATCCGACTTGGAGCCGGGACAACAGAGATCAAGAACGGAATCGTAACCGCTCTTACAGCCGAGACCGATATTCCAATTATAATCAAGGAAGAAGTCGTGAGCCCAGCTATGACAGAAATCGGAATTCGGATATGGAAAGACAACGGTATCAGCAATCGGTCTATGATCGTAATCAACGAAATCAAGATCGAGATCGAGAACGAGATCGACCACGAGACATTCGTTATCGTTCAGACCCAAATAAACCACCTTACCGATCCCCGTCACCTTACCCGGTAGAACTAAGAAACAGACGAGACCAGCGCGATGGATATACCCCCAGATCAACGTCTTTAACGCGATATGAAGACATTTCCCCCACAGCCAAAATGTTAACAGTTAACGTCAATGGCTCCAAATTTGACAGACCCTCCTTGAAAAACTAAGCGGGTCTTCTGATAATGAGCGTTGGGAAATTAATATAAACGATCCATTAGCATCTACTCTGAATAGGCATTATGAAATAACAATTACTGACAATCCTATTTCATATGATTTAAACCAAACAGAAGTAGATCACCTTGAAATGGAACAGTCGGAAAACGTTTATATCCCAAATTTAGAAGGCCTAACTCCGCCAAGGACAGCTCACGTTTTTATCAATTTATCTACTGAAAAATATTCTAAAAAATTTCTCGTCAAAGCTTTACATGATTCAGGTTGTGCAAAAACAATCATTCATAAGAGAGTTTTAAAAAATATTCCAGGTTTCGAAGATTTAGAATTGACTAAATTACCCAATATTTTTATCTCTTCATGCACAGGTGAAAGAACAAATGTAATAGGTTCCGTTTCTTTAAACCTTACTTTTACAGGCGAAAACGGCCTAGAAAAAACTTTTGTACATGATGTTCTCATTCATGATTCTGTTGAACACGATTTCTTATTAGGTAGAGATTTTACCGGTTCTTCTATTAAAGTTTTAGAAACAAATCAACATTTGTATTTAACTGACAAGATAGAGCCAAACTCTATAGAAAATC
>Ga0209450_10000791_pt1 | contig 15953 bp, 11 predicted proteins | sample FrelakmetLWP11LW_FD_187149 | JGI IMG/M metagenome (GOLD analysis project Ga0209450, IMG submission 187149) | Freshwater lake sediment microbial communities from the University of Notre Dame, USA, for methane emissions studies - LWP11 LW (SPAdes)... | ecosystem: Environmental > Aquatic >...
AGGCCGAAGGAGAGGCTGAGTTCATCAGGCTGGTGAATGAGTCTGCCGAAAGATATTTTGTTGGTAACGCACAGATATTAAGAAAGTTGCAGGCGCTGGAGACATCGTTGCAGACAAATACCAAGATAGTCGTTCCGACCGGTAGTGACCTGGTAAATGTGATAGGCGATATGGCCGGTATTGCACCGTTGCCCGGTAAAAAATAATAATTCGCAAATAATTATTATTTTTGCACCCGCATTGGTCGGTTGTCCGCCAGCTGGCGGATGGCATCGGCAGAAGAAAATGGTCGGTTGTCCGCCAGCTGGCGGATAGGCATCGGCAGAAGAAAATGGTCGGTTGTCCGCCAGCTGGCGGATAGGCATCGACTGAAAAGAATGGTCGGTTGGCCGAGTGGCTAGGCATCGGTCTGCAAAACCGGGTACGGCGGTTCGAATCCGCCACCGACCTCAACAAAATCCCTCTGAGCGAAGCGAAGGAGGGATTTTTATTTACAGCCCGACGCTCGCTTGCGAAGCGGAGGGATGAAAATAAAAAGACCGAAGAGCGCTGAAAGCGCTCAGGGATTTTGTTGCAAAGGCCCCTCTCTTGCGGATCACGAAAGTAATCCGCCACAAACATCTTTTTCAGTGTAAAAGCAAATTAAATAAGGTATTTTTGCATACATCAAATGGTTACTGGTCTTTTATGGCTTTAAGTAAAATGAGGTTGTTTCTGCCAATGATGGTCTTTTCACTGGTTGCTCTCTTTGCGGGCTGTCAGAAAGAGCCGGAGATGACCAGGGAGGAGTATGTCAGTCATCTGGCCGGCCAGGTCAGGTCTGACAGTCTTGAGTCTTATGTCAGGTGGCTCGAGGGTATGGGTACGAGGTTTGCCCTGGCTGACAACCGGAGGGATGTGGCAGTCAGGATAAAAAAGCGGTTTGTCTCATTTGGCTATCCCGGTGCCTCACTTGATTCATTCTACCTTCAAAAAACGATACGGGGTGTTACCTATTCAACATGGCAGTATAATGTCATTGCAACCCTTGCCGGCAGGGAGCATGACAGTATAAGCATCATAGGTGCACATTACGACAGTTATGCATCCGATGGAAATCCTGCCGAGACAGCTCCCGGAGCCAACGACAATGCCTCAGGGATGGCGGCGGTGATGGAGATCGCACGCATTCTCGGGGATAGCCGGTTCAGACCGAAATACACTATCAGGTTCGTAGCTTTTGCGGCTGAGGAGCTTGGGCTGCACGGAAGCCGCTACCAGGCAGGAAAATCAGCAACCATGGAAGATGAGATCATGATGATGATCAATTATGATATGATCTCCTTTGTTGCAGATCCTGTTACAAAACCCTGGTACCTGAATATCATTCACTATGACAATTCTATAGGTCTAAGGAATGATGCTGCCCTGTTATGCGATGCAAACAGCAGATTGATCTCCTATTCGGATAACACGAACAACGAACGCAGTGACAGCTATCCGTATTACCTGAATGGATTCAGGGCTCTTTTCTTCCACCAGGGTGATATTGAAAGCACCTACCATACCCTTGGTGACCGGGTTTCCGTATGTAACTTTGAATATGCCAGGGAAGTGGTGAAGGTCTCCTGCATGCTGGTGGTGAATAAGAACTTTTAAAAACCAGTACCAGCAGCAATTTCATAATGCCCAATAACGGTCTCCGGGTTCACTGTCAGAACTGAATCTTCATGGAGAGTCCGCCATACCTGATGCGCAGATTCAGGCTTGTAAGATCCTTAAGCGGCAACTGAACAAACGGCTCAAAGAGCAGATGGCTGGTCTTGACAAAAGGGAAAGAGTACCCGGCAGAAAAGTTGGCAAGTCCCAGAACATCCACACGGTTTAAAGGTTCCAGTTCGCTTTCAATCTTTACGGATGTGGTCTTTGATTCGTACGATACCTGACCGGTAGAGGCGTCGACTGTCGACCTTGTGTAAGTGTTGTTAATATTGCCCGACAGATTCTGGTTAAGATATATCACAGTCGATGCCCCTGTTGCAAAAAAGAAATTTGACCCTGATCGTTTCCGTAGTGAGAATACAAAATTAACGGGAACCTCCAATGAAAGTACGTCGATACTCGCTTCATAAGAGGTGGTTGATCCGGATAGTCCATCCAGCTCAGGAGCAGCGTAATCCAGGGCTGCACTTCCTCCTGATGTGTTTTCCATACCATAATTATGTTTTGCCATCGCCAGGCCGGGACGAATGGAGATTCTGCGTGTAAGCTGCTGGTCCACATAAAAACCGATTGAGACACCCTGGGAAGTTGATGTCGCATTGTCAATGCTGGCCATCATACCAGATAAACCGGTTAAAATGGTTGTCGTCATCTTCTCCCGGGGGATTTCAAAATAGTCCTTGACAACCTCTTTGGGTTTCATATTCAATCCCGTCTCAGTACCATCAGTCAGCCTTATTTCAATGGGATTATCGGGGAGCTTCATCTCCGGAGACATCTCAGAAACCATGGTGTTTTCAGCTAAAAGCGGTGCTTCAGCTGCATCAGTTTTAGCTAAAAGTGATCCACCAGCCTTACCCGCTTCGGTTAAATGCGATCCGGCTTCTTTATCGGCTCCGGTTAACTGCGATTTTTCAGCCTTAACGGCTTCAGCCAAAACCGGTGCGGCAGCTTTACTGACCGGGTGTTCAATTTTCTCACTGACAGGAAGCCGGGATGGTTCGGCTTTGGCGATCGTCGCCTCAGAAGCCGGAACGGGGTTCGCGATGACAGGGGTTTCCCCGGCTGCTGCTTCAACAGCCGGACCGGAGTCAGCAGTGACAGGGCCTGCAGCAGGTGTTACAGGCTTCATTGCAGTTATTTCAGGATTTGCTGAAGTTGTATCCACCTTATTTATTGCAGACTCTGTCAACTCGCTCCGGTTTTCCTGAGCTAATTGATTATCGGGTTCATCGGCCTTCCTGTTGGTTATCCGGTTTGTTAAAAGCACCACGATAGTTAGCATTGCAGCAACTGAGGCGACTTTAGCCCACAGCGGAATAATGAATGGCCGGGTCCGTCTATTCCCATACTTCTTTTCATATGAGTTCCACCCTGCTTCTGCGAGATGGTCGGCATTGAAGCTGTCAAAGGCCTCCCTTGCCTTCCGGCTGAATTTATCGTCAAACTGCTTCATGGCCCTTTTTAACTGAGATGATATGCCTGTTATAGAGTTCCCGCAGCATCTTTTTTGCCCTGGCAAGGTTCGATCTTGATGTGGAAGCAGTCACTCCCATCATCTGTCCGATCTCCTCATGCGAATATCCCTCTATTTCGAAGAGGTTGAAGGTAATCTTGTAATTTGCCGGGAGGTAACCAAAAAGCGTCAGGATATCCTTTACTGAAAGGTCCGCATCAATTTCCGGTTCCCGCTCCTCAGTTTCTGATATCGTATTGATTGAGAGGTAGTCATTATGTTTAAGGTTTTTCCTGTAGTTATCAATAGCCGTGTTTACCAGTACTTTCCCGTACCAGGGTTTAAACGGTCGCAAAGAGTCGTACTCTGAGAGACCCTCCATAACTTTCATATAGCTATCGTTCACTATTTCCATGGCCTCATTTTCATCACGTGTATACCTGATGCAGATCGACATTGCAAAGGAGAAATAGCGCTTGTAGAGGATCTCCTGTGAGCGTCTGTCGCCACCGGCACATCCTTTGACAAGATCCGAGTCGGAATATTCATGACCATCTATGGTTCTTTTACCCATTATACCGCCAGGAATCAAGTTTTCCCGAAATAACTCAATTCGAGCGATATTATGGTTGCTACATTCATATTTCTTCTTACATAAAGACAAAACCCAGATGAAACTCCAGCCTGTTGAAATGGGTGATTGTTTCCAGGACTGAGGTTCCACCCCACCAGTATTGATCGCGACTAATAGTAACTTTCTGATACCTGTATCCGATACCAAGATTTATTGCAGTTCTCTTCCAGGTAAACATGGAGATGCCTGCTCCTGTGTTGAAGAGAAACCCGCCTTCATATTTAGTCTCCGGTGAATAGTATTCCCCGTTAGTTTCAGCCTGATCGGAAGTTGCAAAACCGTAGCCCGTCTTAAGCCAGGCATAGGGTGATATACCCGAGTTCAGTGGGGTGTATCTCAGATCTGCATAAAGAGGCACAAGAACCACTCCCAGCTCTTCCATTCCCGAGCCTATTCCAATTGCAATACCCTTCCTGAACTGGTACCCGTTTGAAAGATGGAAGCTGAGACTGCTCTGGTTGCCGCTTTCATCTTTCCCGGAAAGAATGCCGGAGGAGAACCTTACATAGTATCCAGAGGTTTTCAGGCTCTTTTTTACAGGATACTTCAATGCCTCAACAGACGATACCTGTGACTTGCCGATCCGGATGACCTGGGGGGTTGTAACTTTAATATCCAAATAGCCGGCCGTATCGCCAACAATGGTTCCCGAAATCCGGGAACCATCGCTGAGCACAACGGTATATTTACGCTGCTGACCTGTTGCAGAGAGTGTAAACAGAACACAAACCGCAACTGCTATAATTCTTATCATAAATCTAATCTCCTGTAATGGCTATATGGCTTATCTGGATTATATTTTCAGGATTGCTATAATCATATTGATAAATGCCGCCCTTACCCACAAGCATCAGAATGCCATTCATCGGGATTACGTCGTAAGTGTCAAAATCCGGGTAGTGCGCGATCTGGCTGGTTATGATGGCCAGGGGGTTGGATTTATTGTAAATTTTCAGCCCGGCTGTTCCGTCGCAAACGAACAGCAGGTTGCCATCGGTCCCCAGTCCGTGAGGATTGAACATCGGGTACGATTTTACAAGGTACGGGTTTTTAATGGATGATATATCGATGACTTCCAGCAGGTTACTGCCATTGTTGCACATGTTGCCTGTTCTCAGTGTAACATATGCATACTGACCGTCCACCACAACCGGGTCACAGGCTGTGATATGGTCATATGATGATATCTGAACGGGCTTTTTGGGATTGACAAGATCGAAAATCAGCATTCCGGTTGTGGTTCCCACGAACAGGTTGTTCTGAAGGCGGAAAAGGGTCTCCATGTTACGGGGTACATCGATACTGTCGACAACCGCCATGTCGGATGCTGTGCTGATGTCGACCGTCTTGAGCCTGATGGGTACTGCGATAACGTACAGGTAGTCTTCATTCAGCATGAAACGGGCCATGGAGCCTCCTGAGCCACCACCTCCGGTCCAGTTGCCTCCTGCTTCAGCACTCATCACAAAGTCCATGCCCCCGCGGAAGATCTTTCCTCCCTGGTAGTATTTGTCTATCTCTTCAGTGACCTTCTTCACCTCCCAGCCCACAATTACGCCCTTGGTTTTATCTACGTTGGCATACGGGTACCAAAGTTCCCCCTCCGGAACGATCTCCGGAAAGACATTTTTGATGCGGTCGATCTCAACCGGATTATTAATGTTTGTTATATCAATCGCCAGGAGGTCAATATAGCTGTCGGCGAACAGGACATTACCGCTAATTGCCATATCTACATTGCCCATTATCTCGTAAAAGGCCACCTTTTTGGGATTTGAAGGGTTTGAGTTGTTAATCACGTGGATGCCTTTGCCGTACTCATTAACAAAGAGATACCCGTCTTTGAAGTACATCTTCCCGGGGTGGGAGATTTCGATGGGTGCGCTCTTTTCAAAGCTGGCCCTGAATTCATTAAACGACATGTAAACAGGCACATTGGCTTCATATGTAATCAGTTCTACGGTTCTGTCGTTGCAGGCTGTCATGGCAGTCATCAATACGAACAGAAAAGTTGCGGACTTGATAATGTTTTTCATTTTTGGTTTATTTCTGGGTGTTCAGGTAAGAGGTGTATTCTTCCGGCCGGTTCTCCGGATCATTAATTCAGCGGATTTACAACCTGCCCTATGAAAAGGAGGGTGTTGGTGGTACGTTCACGTATTGCAAATACAAATGGCTTGTCAATTGCAAATTCGCGTGGCTGAGGCGGATAGCTTGTAATCTCTATCCCTATTGTGGTTACTGCTGCGGCTTCGGTTCCTTTCTCATCAACCTCCACGAACGTATTTTGCTTTACGAAGCTGACAAATATGGAGGCGTCTGAGATTCCTGACAGGTTGGCCAGGCCTGGCACGAATGCATCCAGCATACCCATGCTCTGAAGCTGGTCATTCAGGTACTTCTCGTACGAGAATTTGAACTTCGGCATGTATACAGTCAGTTCACCGAACTCTTCCTGATTATCAAATGCCGAGGTGATTGTGTTCCATTTCTCTGCGTCAAATGTTGCATTGAATTCAGTAATTGTGCCCTCCGGGACAATCACCACCATTGTAAAATTGGTCTGGCCATAGGGCATTTCAATCGCCCTGTAACCGGTTCCGTACGAAACCCTGGAACCAACATCCCCCTTCATGGTACTTACATCAATGGAGCTTGTGCCGTTGGTGTAAAACGCCCTGTCAGAGGTCAGGTCCTTGTCGAACTGGTAGCTCCAGTCGCCCTTGAAGTAAAGGGCATTCATGATGAACATTACCGCATCACCGGATATTTCATCGAGCACTTTCGGAATTTTACCGTTTGTATTATCGCTGGCCCATTTGTTAATGGTTGTCAGGGCAGATGGCAGACCAAAATCAAGGCCCGCTATTTCAGCATCGAAATCAGCGTTCATCGTATTAAGGAATGGACTCTTGACGCTGAATCCCTGCCTGTAGAAAATTGCATTTGCAAGAGCCAGCTTGACCTTCGGGTCGACATCCAGCAGCTGTGAAACAAGGCTCCCGTACACCTCATTTATTTCGTTAATGGTCATGTTTTCAGGGTATTTCAGGGTTCCTTTCAGCTGATCATATGTCTCTCCGTCACATCCGTTCAGGAGCATGGTCAGCGCAGCACTGGCGCTAAGGGGAGAGAGCATTAAGTTCTTGTCTTCTTCCCCGGCAACCTTCGTGAACAGCTCAATGCCGAACTCGTTGCCATACGCAATAACTTCGGCGCCTTTGGCTGTCAACTCAAGGGTTTTTGGGGTTAGATCGGGCTCCTGGCCATTGTTATCCTTTGAACATGATGATAATCCGGCGAAAGGCAGGAGACACAAAGCTATTAATACAGGATTTTTCATTCTGATTTTTTTAAGTTATAGGTCTACAAAATTCAGGTCTTATATAACCTAATACGAATTGAGACACCGAAACGCTGCAACAGGATTGAAAAAAGAAGGTATAAACAGAATTCTGACAACCCTTGTGTCAGGCACCCTTTGCCAGCAACATCTTCAGATCGGCAAGAACAATTGCCGTGGCTGCCTCCACAATCACGGGTACACGAAGGGCAATGCAGGTGTCATGCCTTCCTTCAACCTCGAGGTCAATCATCTGCCCCGTGACCAGGTTGATGGTATGCTGTTTCCCATGAATACTTGAAGTGGGCTTTACGGCTACACGGAATTCGATATCGTTTCCATTGGTTATTCCGCCATTGATTCCACCGGCATGGTTGGTCGCCGTTTTTCCTTCAGTGGAAATGAACATATCATTATGCTCGCTTCCCCACATCCTGGCAGCCGCGAAACCCGACCCAAACTCCACACCCTTGATTGCCGGGATGGCGAACATCATATGAGCCAGTAACGATTCCACCGAATTAAAGAAGGGTTCACCAAGTCCCACAGGGACTCCGGTGACAGTACACCCGATAATACCGCCGATCGAGTCGCGCTTCCCGACAGCCTCATCAATAGCCTCATCAATGGATGTTTTCCCGCCAACTTCAAGTATTTTTGAGCTGACCTGCATCGGTGCGATGATTTTTCTGGCGATCACACCTGCGGCCACCAGTCCGAGTGTAAGGCGACCGGAGAAATGGCCCCCTCCACGGTAATCCTCAAAACCTCCGAATTTCTTCCAGGCTGTAAAATCAGCATGTCCCGGCCTTGGGGTTTCCCGCAGTTTGGTATAATCGCGCGACCTGGTATCGGTGTTGTCGAACATGATCGTCAGCGGGGCACCCGTGGTAAAGTTATTGAACACCCCGGTCATGATCTTAGGCTGGTCAGGCTCCCGGCGTGGTGTAGTGCCTTTGCCACCACTTCTGCGCCGGTTGAAATCAGCAGTGAAATCTTCAGGGTTGACCGGGATCCCTGCCGGACAGCCGTCGATTGTAATACCTACGCATTCTCCATGCGATTCCCCGAAAATACTGACCCTGAATTGTGTTCCGAAGCTATTCATAGTTGCATAATTTTTCCCGATGTGAAATTATCAGAAAAAACCATTGGTCAGTTAAGACAAACTCACCAGCATGAGATTTGCCCTGTCGAACAGCTCCCCCATGCATTACTCTGACCGGATTATCAGTGCCGAAATTTAATGAGTGCTGCTCTTCCGGTTACCTGATCTGGCCACCCACAATGGGTATCGTCACCTCCGTGCCGTCCATGTCGATGGTCAGCTCAGTACCCGGCATCGGGTGAAGGGTGAACTCCTTGTCGCTTGAGAATATCATGAGGCCTATCCGTTTGCCGGCGGGTATGATCTGGTCGTCAGGCTCCAGTTCGAAGCTCATCTCATAGAATTTTCCGGGCACCAGTGGTTCGCTTTCGGTGAGCGAGCTGTGATTCTGCAGGTCGGCCCATCCGCGGGTAATAATGTTGTCGGTCATTCTCATCTCACGCGTGGTGCTCCAGGGCAGTGCCACCAGCCATACCGAGAGGTTCACTGCAGGTTTGTTAGCGGCAGCCCTAACCTTCACCGTAGCCACCCCTGAGATGTGTGCAGGTTCTGTCAGCACGGGGGTCAGGTAAAGAAGGCGGTGGTTGGTGTATTCAGCCTGCGCCAGCATGGAGCCGGTGAAGGAGAAGTTGTCAACGATGGTCTCCTTACCCTGTGACGCAGTCTTTTCTGTCACCAGACCACCTGTTGCAGGGGCGCCGCGTGTGAGGAAGAGGGTTACAGGCACTGCATCCGGATGGGGATAGTCAGCATAGGGTGTGGGTTTGAGGCGGTCATCCTTCTCCCTGACAATCCAGGCCTTCGGATCATTTTCCACCCCGTTCTCCACTTCCAGGAGATAACGGGTGAACCATCTGTTCATCATTTTAAAGGGAGGCTCACCGCCGTGACTACCCTGGTGATAATAGATCTGCAGCGGAACATTCATATCCTTTAGCCTCTTAATAAAGCGGTAACTGTGGCTGGGAACAACGTTCCAGTCGTTGAATGCATGTGCCATCAGCACGGCAGCCCTGAAGGGCTCCATGTAGTTCATCAGGTCACGTTTGGCCCAGAACTCGTTATAGTCGCCCGTAATCCGGTCAATTCCCTCAGCCATCTCCCGGTCCCTGACCACGCTGTCGCAGTAATGGCAGTTGTCAGGATTGGAAAAGATGAAGTCATACAGCACGTCAGCGTCTTCTCCCAGGTATCCGCCGGGACTCCTCACCAGCCCGTTCGAACGGTAATAATGGTAATAGGAGTTGTTTGGTGCCACGGGTATGATAGCCTTGAGACCTTCAACTCCCGTTGTGGCGGCGGCGAAGGGTATGGTGCCGTTGTACGATGTGCCGATCATCCCCACCTTGCCATTGGTCCAGTAAGCCCTGACCTCCTCGTTGCCGTCGGTGGTGGTATATCCCTTTGCCCTTCCGTTCAGCCAGTCGATCACCGCCTTGGGGGCCAGCGCCTCGATCCTCGTGCCGATGGTAGGGCAGCCCTGTGAGAGGCCCGTGCCCGGAGCTGAAGAGTGCACCACAATAAAACCGTACGGCAGCCAGGTTTTTACCTGTGAGTTCGATATGACAGGCCGTTCACCCCTGCGCTCAATCTGAGGAGGATGGACGTGGTTAGAAGGGACGGTGTTGAGCTCATGCCGTACATCCCAGAAATACTCCAGGTTGTTGCCGGCGGTTCCGGCGAAATAGGGGCTCGACTCATATATGACGGGAAGCTTCAATCCCTCGGTCTCTGTCTGCTTCGGACGCGTTACGCCAACATGCATCCTGTCATTCCGCCCGTCACCGTCGGTGTCAAACTCCGTCTCCACCCACAGGTCCTCGCGAATCCAGTCGCCGGCATTCTCAAAGGCTGGTATCTTCTGTGCCTCGCCATCGACGATAACGGGAACTGTGGTGACCGCCTGCACCTCCAGTTGGACCATAGCTTCAGCCTGTGCCGGGGTCTGTTCCGTAACCTGCTGTTTTCTGTTTTTCTTCTGGGCAGAGAGGTCAGTATGGCCACATAAAATGAGCGCCATAACCAATAATAAGAGAGTAGTCTTTTTCATGGGATTTGTCAGGTAGGGTATCATTCCCTGCAAATAAAACGAAAATTCCCGTATTGCCCTGCACTGGCATCCTGTTCCTGTTGTGTATTTTTTTGAACGGTGATAATATGCAGGAGTAACATGGCTCAACATATTTGTTAAATTAGCAGCTTCACTTGCAGAATGATGCCAGCCCATGAGTAACCAGAGAAGTATGGCCAAGACGCTTGGCCTGGGCTATGTCATCATCTTTGTCATTGCCAATATCATCGGCTCCGGAGTATACAAAAAGATAGCTCCGATGGCGGCCGAGCTGAACTCCTCTTCCTGGATCCTCCTTGTTTGGATTGCTGCCGGTGTCATCACTCTCCTGGGCGCACTGAGCAACGCCGAAATTGCAGGAATGCTTGCAGACACCGGGGGTGAATTTGTATATCTTAAGAAAATATACGGACGGTTCTTTTCATTTCTTTACGGCTGGTCGCTGTTTACGGTGATCCAGACCGGTGCCATCTCAGGCGTAGCGTATGTTTTTACACAATCGCTGCACAGCATTATACCAATACCTGAGATTCTCCCGCAACTGCAACATGTAACAATCGGGGGCGTCTTCTTCCCGTTCCAGGATTTCGGAATAAAGCTGGTCACCATTCTGGTGATACTTATGTTTACATTCCTCAATATGACAGGACTGAGAGGAGGGGCATGGGTAAGCAAGGCCATCCTGATTCTCGTCGGTGCCGGCCTCCTTGTGATTGTTCTGTTCGGATTGACCAGCAATGTGGCCAAGCCGGCAAACTTCATGAATGTTAAGGACCTGGCAAACGGTACCGTCACCCTCTCTTCTTTTTATACAGCGATGCTGGCTGCTTTCTGGGCGTACCAGGGATGGGTCTCCGTGGGGTTTATCGGAGGGGAAATCAAGGATCCTACCAGAAACATACCCAAGGGGATTGCTGCAGGGGTTGGAATGATAATAATCATTTATGCGGTGGTCAACCTGACATACCTCTCGCTGCTCTCCATTCCGGAGCTTATCAGCATCAATGAGGCAGGCAACCAGATTGCCGGCGTTGAGGCTGTCAGGAGGTTCTGGGGAACAGCAGGAGTTGTTTTCATCTCCCTGCTGATACTTCTGTCTACCCTTGGCTGCCTTCATGCCAGTATCCTGACGGGTTCCCGGCCATATTACGCAATGGCGCGCGAAGGACTTTTCTTTAATGGCATCGGAAAACTCAACAGACACATTGTACCTGGCAACTCGCTGCTCTGGCAGGGTATATGGGCATCGGTGCTCGTACTGTCGGGCACCTTCGACCAGCTGACTGACATGCTCATCTTTGCAGTCTATATCTTCTACGGAGCCACTGCAACAGGCGTATTCATTCTTCGAAAAAGGATGCCTGATGCCCACCGTCCGTACAAAGTCTGGGGATATCCGATTGTGCCGGCCATATTTGTGCTCTTCTGCATCGGCTTGTTTTTCAATACAATAATTACACGTCCGCGCGAGGCAATGATCGGACTGACTCTGATACTGACAGGCATACCGGTCTATTTTCTCTTCCGGAGAAAAGGCCAGGCAGTTAAAGATGATTGATTTTTTTCCAGAGCCTTCCGCCAGAGTATTAAAGATGATTGATTTTTTTCCAGAGCCTTCCGCCAGAGTATTAAAGATGATTGATTTTTTTCCAGAGCCTTTCAGCCTGTTTTCTTGATTGCTTAAGGATCTCCCGCTCATCAACAGTGGTTATCTTCCTGTCTCTTACTATCAGCCTGCCTCCGGAGATTACATCAGTTATATGCCTTGATGATATGCCGAAGAGCAGGTGCCCGATGAAATTTTCCTTTGTGACCGGGGTGGGTGAATCATAATCTAGTATTACCAGGTTATTGTCTCCGTCGCCTCTGAAGCCGTTTTCATTCAGGTAGCGGTGCACGTTCCTGAAACGCCTGTAAGCCGAATCGTATGAAATGTTATCATAATCCTGTCCGGCGAAGAAGGCAGCCCTGATGCTCTGCAGCATATCGCTGTGCATGCCGTCGGTGCCCAGCATGATGTTCTCCCCGAGTCCTGCTCCGTTGAAGTATCCCACTTTATTATTGAGGTTGCTCTCACAGTTCTCTGCCACCCATGCAGGCGAATTTCTTATCAGCTCCCTCTCCATGTCGTCAAGATGAAGACAGTGGACAAGGATGCTCTTTGAAGAACTCAGGACACCCGCCTCTGACAGTCGTACCACGACCCGTCTTCCATGCTCTGAAAGCGATTTTTCCTGGTCATGGTTATCCTCGGCGACATGGATATGTATGCCGCTCCTTGTCTTCTGCATTAACTCAACAGCCCGCCCGAGGGTATCATCTCCGACGGTGAATGAGGCGTGGAGCCCCACCAGGCCTCGATGATCTTTAAGATAGTTCTCCGTCTCTTCAAGACCCTCCCCGGCAATCACTTTCCCGTCGCGGTCGGATATCTCATAGCAGAGCAGATGTGACACTCCCACCTTTTCAAATGCACGGGCAATGATTTCAAGAGAGCCCTTTACCGCAAAGGGGGAGGCATGATGGTCTATCACGAAGGTCGAACCGTTCCTGGCACATTCCATGGCTGTCACCAGCGCAGACATCTCAATTAATTCAGCATCAAGCTGCTTGTCAAGGATCCACCATACGTACTGCAGGATCTCATGGAAGTTGCGCGGGATCTTCTTCGGAGCACCCATCCCTCTTGCAAGGGCCGAGTAGGCATGATGGTGCCCAACGGCAAACGATTTTGTCACAAGTTTACCCGCGCAGTCAATCACCTCGGTGTCAGGGTAGACAATGCCGTCATCATCCCTGCCTATCAGCTGGATAGTGTCATCACCGGGGCGGACGATTATATTCTTGACACTGAAATCGAGCGTCTTCCAGTCAATGTATGCAGCGTTCCTTAGCAGGAGGTTCATAGCTTGGTGATTTAGGATTTATCTATTCGTCTGAGGGGCAGTTTTGTTCTTCTGATGCCGTCGTATGCACAGAGGGCGTTGGCTATGGCTGCTGCCGTCGGCACCATTCCTATCTCGCCGATGCCCTTGGCACCGTAGGGGCCTACCGGGTCTTTCTCTTCGATGCCGAGCACCTCTATCTCCGGCATGTCATCCGCCCGCAATATGCCCAGGTCGTTGAATTTCAGGCTCACCGGCCTTCCATTCTCCAGAGGCAGGTCTTCGGTCAGGGCGTAACCCATTCCCATATGTACGGCACCTTCAATCTGGCCTTCAAAGAGCATGCGGTTCATTATCTTTCCCGCGTCATGGGCTGCTATGATCTTTGTGACGGCTCCCTCATCGTCAAGTATAGCCACCTGTGTGGCATAACCATAGGCGAAGTGGATTGCCGGATCATCTGTTTTATCTCCCGGCTTGCAGGTCCAGTCGCAAACGTACCTTCCCCTGTAAGTACGACCGGCAAGCTGCTGCAATGATCCCTGCGCCAGGTCTGCCCTGATTCTTGCCGATGCGTCTATCAGTGCGTTGCCCAGCAGCGCGGTTGCCCTGGAGGAGGTGGTCATGCCCGTCGGCAGGTCTGCCCCGGTGTCAACCTTCACCTCAATAATCCCGGGATCGATACCGGTCTCGTGGTGCAATACCTGTATGGCCATAGTGTGTATTCCCTGTCCCATCTCGCTCCAGCCGTGGCTGACGATGACCTTCCTGTCCGAGACGATCTCGACCGACACCTCGCTGTCGTCGGTCATCCCATTCCCCACACCGGTATTCTTTATGCCGCATGCCAGGCCGGCGTATTTCGCCGTGGTAAAAGCATCTTTAACTGCCAGGAGTGTCTTTTTCAGTCCCACTCCTCTGAGAAGTTGCCCCGTAGCCGTTCTTTTGCCGTCCTCAAGGGCATTGTCATAGCGTATCTGCCAGCGGTCGAACCCGCCCTTGCGGCAGAGCTCGTCGATGCAGCTCTCCACGGCGAACACCACCTGTGGCACACCGAAGCCGCGCATGGCGCCGGAGGGAATATTGTTCGTATAAACAGTCACAGCCTTGATATCCACAGCAGGGACAGTATATGCCCCCGTGGCGTGGCCCACCACCCGCTCCATCACCTTGGTTCCCACAGAGGCGTAGGCACCGGTGTCACCCAGGGCATTGAGCCTGAGTGCCGTGAATCTCCCGTGGATGTCACAGGCAAGGCTTATCTCCATCCACACGGGATGGCGTTTCGGGTGCATGATAATGGATTCATCCCTGTTCAGGTGAACTCTCACGGGCCTTTTCAGATGCCATGCAAAGAGCGACGCATGGCCCTGGACGGTTATATCCTCCTTGCCGCCGAAGCCGCCGCCGTTCTGCACCTGTATAACCCTGACTTTCTCCGCTGGCAGGCCGAGAATTTCAGAAACAGCCTTCCTGTCGACGTATGCCCCCTGTCCCTGGCTGTAGAGCCTTATGCCGTCATCTTCGGGCAAGGCTATCGCCGTTTCGGTCTCGAGAAAGGCATGTTCAATACGCTGGGTCTCATAGGTGCCGCTGGCCACCCAGGCAGCTCCGCTAAATTCCTTCTCAGCGTCGCCTGAACTGATGCTGCTTGTCTCCAGCACGTTCGACCGGCCACTGTGGACTTCAATACTTCCCGGCCTGGCAGCCTCATGGATGTCAGTCACTGCCTCAAGAACCTGGTAATCAATATTTATCAGTTGTGCCGCCGCCCGTGCCATCGCTTCCGTCGCAGCAACCACGCCGGCCAGCACATCACCCAGGCAGTGCGTCGTCTCACCTTCATAAACCATTAGCGGCCAGTCGCGGAAGATCAGTCCCGTTTTGTGCTCACCCGGGATATCCGCAGCGGTGAAGACCCTTAACACTCCGGGGGACTTAAGGGCTTCCGACAGATCAATTTTAACAACTCTTGCGCGAGGGTGATCGCTGAACCTCAGAGCACCGTGGACCATACCCTCAAAGTGCATGTCGTCGACGAAGTCCCTGGCACCCAGTGCCGTTTCGGCGGCCATGTATTTTGGGTAGGGTTCACCAACGTCAGCTGTGGCTTTACAGAACAACTTCTGTTGACCATTAAGCTCGGTGAAGGCAGAGGAGATGGCATCAACGATCTTCACATATCCCGTGCACCGGCACAGGTTTGGCGAGATGGCTTTTATGATTTCGGCACGCGACGGTGATGGATTAATATTATGCAGAGCCTTCGCCCTCATGATCATGCCCGGGGAGCAGAAGCCGCACTGCACGGCGCCTTTTTCGGCAAAATTCCTGCTGATGACCTCCCTGAACCTCTCCGGCAGTCCTTCAGTGGTAGATACCTCAGCCCCCTCAAGGCTCTTCATCCTTGTACGGCATGCCATCCGCGCTTTGCCGTTGATCCCCACGGTACAAGCGCCGCAGACTCCCTGACCTGAACAGCCGTCTTTTGCAGAGGTGATCCTGTTCTCTATCCTCAGGTGATCAAGGAGGGACTCCTCCGGGTCTCCCTCGAAGCATCTCTTTACTCCGTTAAGGGTGAAGGTTATCATTGCACAAGTCTCTCCAGGTTATCTATAGTCGGGTAGACCGATGCCGGCATCCTGATAAGTGATGAGACTGCTCCGGGGTCCTTGAGTCCGCCGCCTGTCAGCAGGACGACATTGGAGGAGCCTGACGGGATGCGGCCGTCGCTGTGGTATGAAAGTAATCCGGC
>Ga0209450_10000792_pt1 | contig 15938 bp, 18 predicted proteins | sample FrelakmetLWP11LW_FD_187149 | JGI IMG/M metagenome (GOLD analysis project Ga0209450, IMG submission 187149) | Freshwater lake sediment microbial communities from the University of Notre Dame, USA, for methane emissions studies - LWP11 LW (SPAdes)... | ecosystem: Environmental > Aquatic >...
CCGTCCAGCAGGCCATCGACTACATCAACGAGCGTCGCAGCCAGGCCTGACCGCTCAACCCCCGCGCCGCCACGGACGGCGGTCGCGGCGCCACTCTCTTTGCCCAGCCAGGGGGACGCAGCTTGACGAAGCGTAGAGTCGTCGTCACCGGACTTGGCATCGTATCCCCGCTCGGCAGCACGATCGCGTCCGCCTGGGACGGCATCTGCAACGGCCGCAGCGGCATCGTCAGGCTGACCAAGATGGACACGAGCGCATTCCCGGCGCGCATCGGCGGCGAAGCCGTGGGCTTCAACGCCGAGGAGTACATGTCCGCGAAGGACGTGCGCAAGTTCGACCCGTTCGTGGCGTTCGGCTTCGCGGCCGCGGTGCAGGCATTCAAGGACTCCGGCGTCGAGGTCGACGAAGCCAGCTCGCCACGAGTGGGCGTGGCGATGGGCGCGGGCATCGGCGGGTTGAGCACCATCGAGGACACCACGGCGAAGTGGCTCGAGGCGAAGTCGCCGCGCAAGATCTCGCCGTTCTTCATCCCGGGCAGCATCATCAACGCGGCGGCCGGGCAGGTCTCGATCCATTTCGGCCTGCGCGGCCCGAACATCGCGCTCGTCACGGCCTGCACGACGTCCACGCACTCGATCGGCATCGCGGCGCGCACGATCCAGTACGGCGACGCCGACGTCATGGTGGCCGGCGGTTCGGAGATGGCGTTCACGCCGCTCGGTCTCGGCAGTTTCGGCCAGGCACGCGCATTGTCGCTGCGCAACGACGAACCCGCGCGCGCCAGCCGCCCGTGGGACCGCGATCGCGACGGCTTCGTCATGGCGGAAGGCGCCGGCGCCATCGTGCTCGAGGAGTACGAGCATGCCCGGGCGCGCGGCGCGCGCATCTACGCGGAGTTCGCCGGATTCGGCATGAGCGGCGATGCCCACCACATTACGGCTCCGCCGGAAGACGGCGAGGGCGCGCGGCTCGCAATGGTAAACGCGATCCACGATGCCGGCGTCGGGCCGGGGGAAGTCGACTACATCAATGCGCACGCGACCTCGACCGAACTCGGCGACCGCGCCGAGACCGTCGCGATCAAGCGCGCGCTCGGGGATCACGCAGCTCGCGTGGCGGTCAGCTCGACGAAGTCGATGACCGGCCATCTGCTGGGGGCCGCCGGCGCGGTGGAGGCGATTTTCAGCATCCTCGCGATTCGCGACGGCATCCTGCCGCCGACGATCAACCTCGAGAATCCCGACCCGGCGTGCGATCTCGATTACGTGCCGGGCACCGCGCGCGAGGCGCCGGTGCGAATCGCCCTGTCGAATTCGTTCGGCTTCGGCGGCACCAACGGCAGCCTGGTGTTTCGCGCCCTGCAGTGAGGCGCGCGCCGGCGCTCCCCGACGACGATGCGCTGCTGCGGCTGCACGAGCGGCGCCCCGATCGTTATCCCGTGCTGCTCGAGAGCGTCGGCGGGCCGCCGAACCTTGGTCGTTACGACGTGCTGCTGGCATTGCCGGGCGAGCGCCTGCTGTTGCGGGCGGACGGGCGACTCGAGGCACCGCGGCGAGCGGCGACCCAGCACCAGTTCCTGCCGGCCCTGGATGCGTGGTGGCGAACCGAGCGGAGCCCGGTCGCGCCGCAGAGCGCCGAGCCGTTCGCCGGCGGCTGGTTTCTCTACCTCGGGTACGAGCTGGCACAGGAGATCGAACCGCGCTTGCGCCTGCCGCGATCGCGTCACGCGCGGGCACTGGCCTGGCGAATGCGTGGCGCCGTCGTTCGCGATCGCGTCAGCGGAGCAGTGGCGCTGCACGCCGAGCCCGGCGCGATGGAGCAGATGCGCGGCGAACTGCGAGCCGACGTCGACTCACTGCCACCACCGGAAAGCGCGAATTGCGCCGCGCGCGCAGCGGTGCTCGCAGTCGAGGAGGAACCGCCGGAGGTCTTCCTGCGCGGCGTCGAGCGCATACTCGACGCCATCGGACGCGGGGACGTCTACCAGGCGAACCTGTCGCGCGGCTGGTGCGCCCGGTGGCCCGCCGACGGCCCTGTGTCGAGCCTGTACCGCAGGCTGCGCGACGCCAATCCGGCGCCGTTCTCCGGCATCGCGCGACTGCCGGGGTTCACGCTGGTGAGTTCGTCGCCGGAACGGCTGGTGCGCGTGCGAGGTCGCACCGCAAGCACCCGCCCGATCGCCGGGACGCGGCCGCGCGGCGATTCGGCCGCGACGGACGCCAGCTTGCGGACTGAACTGCAGTTGAACGAGAAGGAACGCGCCGAGCACGTCATGCTGGTGGACCTCGAGCGCAACGACCTCGGCCGCATCTGCCGCGGCGGCTCGGTGCGGGTGGACGAATACATGACCATCGAGACGTATGCGACCGTGCACCACATCGTCTCGAACGTGCGTGGCGAACTTCGCGACGGCACCACGCCGGGCGAGATCATCGCGGCGATGTTTCCCGGCGGCACGATCACCGGCTGCCCGAAGGTGCGCTGCATGGAATTGCTGGCCGAGGTCGAAGGGACGCCCCGCGACGCTTACACTGGCTCGATGGGCTACCTCGGGTGCGACGGCTCGCTCGACCTCAACATCCTGATCCGCACGCTGGCCGTCAGCGAGCGGGGCATCGAGTTCCGCACCGGGGCAGGCATCGTCGCCGATTCGCGCCCGGAGTTCGAGTTGGCCGAAACTCGCGCCAAGGCGCAGGGCCTGTTGCGGGCGCTGGGGAGTGAAGCATGATCGGACGAAGACTGGTGAATGGCGTCGAGTCCTCCGCGATCTCGGTGGACGATCGCGGGCTGCAGTACGGCGACGGCCTGTTCGAGACGATGGCGGCGATGAACGGCCGCGTGCGCCACTTCGAGCGCCACATGGAGCGGCTCGCCGACGGTTGCCGGAGGCTCGGGCTGCCCCCGCCGGACCCGGACCTGATCGCAAAGGAATGCGCGCGCGCGCTCGAAGGTCTCGGTGCCGGCGCGGTCAAGTTGATGCTGACGCGCGGACCCGGGCCGCGCAGCTATCGTCCGCCCGCCGACCCTTCGGTGACGCGTATAATCGTTTCCACGGCGGCGCGGCTGCGCAACGATCCGGAGGACGGCATCATCGTACGGCTCTGCGAGACGCCGCTGGGACTCAACCCGGTCCTCGCTGGACTGAAGCACCTCAACCGCCTGGAGCAGGTCATGGCCTGCGCCGAGTGGGACGATCCTTCGATTGCGGAGGGCCTGATGTCGTCGGTGGACGGCCGGCTCGTCTGCGCGACGGCAGCGAATTTCTTCCTGGTACGCGGCGGTTGCCTCGCGACGCCGGACATCCGCGACTGCGGAGTGGCCGGCGTAATGCGCGGTGTAGTCCTCGCAGCGGCGGGAGAGCTATCGATCACCACTGAGGTCTGCGACCTCGATGTCGGCGACCTGACGGAGGCCGACGAGGTCTTCCTGACCAACGCGATCACTGGCGTGCGGCCGGTGGGCGAGGTCGCGGGCGTACGTCGCTATGCCGCGCCGGGGGAAGTGACGCGGGCGCTGCTGGAGCGGACGACTCGGGTCGCCGGGTGAAGCTGCGTTACGCCCTTCTGGCGTTGCTCGTAGCCGCCGGTGCCCTTGCGGCGTACGGTTACCAGCGCTTCAACGATTGGCTCGATACGCCGCTCGCGATCGATGCGCCGTCACTGCACCTCGAGATCCCGCGCGGCCAGTCGCTGGCCGCGACGGCCCGCGACCTGGAGGCGCGCGGCGCGATGCGACATCCGCGCTGGCTGCAGGCCTATGCGCGTTACAGCGGCGCCGACGCCCGGATCAAGGCCGGCGAGTACGCGATTCCTGCGGGCACGACGCCGCGTGGCCTGCTGCGGCTGCTCGAAGCCGGAGCCGTCGTGCAGCACTCGGTGACGTTCATCGAGGGCTGGACCTTCCGCGACTTGCGCAAGGCGCTCGAGCGCAACGCGACGCTCGTCCACACGCTGGCGGGGCAGGACGATGCGGCCGTGATGGCAGCGCTCGGCGAAGCGGACGAGGTACCCGAAGGACTGTTCTTCCCAGACACCTACCTGTTCGGGAAAGGCACCACCGATCTCGAGATCCTGCGCCAGGCCCGCGAACGGATGCGGCGCGAGCTCGAGGCCGCATGGCAGGACCGCGCGGACGGAATTCCCATCGAGACGCCCTACGAGGCGTTGATCCTGGCCTCGATCGTCGAGAAGGAGACCGCGCTCGCGAGCGAGCGTCCGCGCATTGCCGGAGTCTTCACGCTGCGCCTGCGGCGGGGCATGCGCCTGCAGACCGATCCCACGGTGATCTACGGCCTCGGTGCCGGCTTCGACGGCAACCTGCGGCGCGCCGATCTCGAGCGGGACGGGCCGTACAATACGTACACGCGGACGGGGCTGCCGCCGACGCCGATTGCGCTGCCGGGCGCCGAGGCGTTGCGGGCCGCGGTGCGCCCGGACGAGCGCAGCGAGATCTATTTCGTGGCGACGGGCCTGCCGGACGGCAGCCACGAGTTCTCGCGCACGCTCGTCGAGCACGAAGCCGCGGTGCGGCGTTATCTGGTGCGCTATCGGCAGCGCAAGACGGAGCGTTGAGGTGCGGGGTCGATTCATCACGTTCGAGGGTGGCGAAGGCGCCGGCAAGACGACGCAGCTTGCGCGCGCGGCGGCGTGGTTGCGCGAGCACGGCGTCGACGTGACCCTCACACGCGAGCCCGGCGGCACGCCGCGGGCCGAGCGCCTGCGGCAGATCCTGCTGGAGCGCGGCGCGGAAGCGATGTCGCACTCGTGCGAGTTGCTGCTGATGTTCGCCGCCCGCGCCACGCACCTCGACAACCTCGTCCGACCGGCCGTCGCCCGCGGAGAGTGGGTGCTCTGCGATCGCTTTACCGACGCCACGTACGCGTACCAGGGCGGCGGCCGCGGGTTGCCCGTGGCGCAGATCGACGCGCTGGTGGCCATCGTCCATCCGGACCTGCAGCCGGACCTGACGCTGCTCCTCGACACCCCGGTGGAAACCGGGCTCGCGCGCGCCCGCCAGCGCAACGGGGACGACGGTCCCGACCGTTTCGAGACCGAGCAGCGTGAGTTCTTCGAACGCGTGCGCGCCGTCTATCTGCAGCGTGCGCGCAGCGAGCCGGATCGGTTCCGCGTGCTCGACGCGACGCGCGGCGTGGACGAGGTGACGGCCCAGGTGTGCGCCAGCCTCGAGTCGCTGCTCAGGGAATCCCAGTGAGGGCTCGCGCTGCAACGGACGTGGAGACCAGCGCCAGCGTGCCGCTCACGATGCTGCCATGGCACGAGGGTGCCCGGTCGCGCCTCGAAGCCGCCGTCTCGGGCGAGCGCCTGCCGCACGCGCTGCTGCTGCATGGGCCGGAGGGCGTTGGCAAGGAAAGATTCGCGACCGTGCTCGCCGGAGCGCTTTTCTGCAGTCGCCGGGGAAGGGCACTGATGCCCTGCGGCGAGTGCGCCGACTGCGCGTTGAGCCGCGCGGGGTCGCATCCCGACCTGCACTGGCTGCGCATCCCCGAAGACAAGAAGGCGATCGGCGTCGACGCAGTCCGGGAAGCGTGCGAGCAGCTCGGCATGACCAGCATGCGCAGCGGCTACCGGATTGCGATCGTGTCGCCAGCGCATTCGATGACGACGAACGCCCAGAACGCGCTGTTGAAGACGCTCGAGGAGCCTTCGCCCCGGACCTTGCTCGTGCTGGTGACCTCGCGGCCGTCCCGGCTGCTCCCGACGCTGCGCAGCCGTTGCCAGCGTGTCGAGATCCCGCGCCCCGCCGCAGCCCCGGCGCTGCACTGGCTGGGCGCCGAGCTGGGCTCTGTTCCCGCCGCGGGCCTGCTCGACCTGGCGGGCGGCGCTCCATTGCGGGCGGCAGCGCTCGCGCCTCATTTCGCAAGCCTCGAGTCGCAGATGACCAGCCTCCTCGACGATCTGCTGGCGGGACGCAGCGAGGTCACGCGCACGTCCGCGGAAATGATGGGAGAGGGACTGCCGGTGCGACTCGACTGGCTGGAGGCGTGGCTCGGCACCGCGTTGCGTCGACGCACGCTTGCGGATGCGACACGCCTCACGCTTCCCGGTGGCCCGCTGTTGCAAAGGGCCGCCGCGGAAGTGAACATAAGCGCGGCATTCCGGATGGTGGATCGGTTGCGCGAAGCCCGGCGGCTCCTCGAGGGGCCGGCCGCGCCGCAACTGGTCCTCGAGGCCATGCTCGTCGAGCTGGTGGCCGCCTTCCGGCGCAAAGGAGTCGCCTGATGGGTCCCGTGACACGGCAACCGAACAAGCCAGGACTGCTGACGCTCACCATCAAGGACAAGAGCGCGCTGTACCTCGCTTACATGCCGTTCGTGAAGAATGGGGGGCTCTTCATTCCCACCAACAGCAACTACCGCCTCGGCGACGAGGTGTTCATGCTGCTCAACCTGATGGGCGAGGACGAGAAGCTGCCGGTGGCCGGCCGGGTGATCTGGATGACCCCGAAGGGCGCGCAGGGCAAGCGCACGGCTGGCATCGGCGTGCAGTTCAGCGAGCAGGACCGCGGCAACACGCAGCGCAAGATCGAGTCCTACCTGGCTGGCGCGCTGGGCGGCGACAAGCCAACTCACACGATGTAGGAAACGGGGCGGATCAGCCGCCCGAGCTCGTCGAGTTCAGGGCTTCCGCCAGGTCGGTGGCCGCGATGCCGCCCGTCAGCACGCGCGTTTCGAAGCCACGTTCGCTCAGGATATAGGCCGCAGCCGAGCTGCGCCGGCCGTTCTCACAGCAAACCACATACGAGACCGACGGATCGAGCGTCTTCAGCTTCAGACGAATGAAGTACAGCGGCACGTTGATCGCGTGCTCGAAATGGCAGTGCTCGAACTCGCTCGGCAGCCGCACGTCGAGCCAGCGCCCGCCGGACGCGACGATGGCCTTGGCCTCGTCGTAGTCGACCCAGTGCAGCATCGGCTCGTTGAGCAACGCGTTGAAGTCTTCCTTGCCGAGGCGCATCAGCGTGCCGTCGGTCACCATCGTCACGGTTGCGTTGCGTCGCGTGCCCGAGATCAACGCTTCTTCACCGAACGTGTCGCCCATGCCGAGCTCGGCAAGCTTGATGCCCTCGCGATTCAGCGGCGTCTCGCGCGTGACGAGGCAGCGGCCGCTGACGATCGCGTAGAAGTAGTCCCCTTCGGCGCCCTGGCGGATCACGGTCTCGCCGGCGGCGAAGTTGACGCGCTCCATGCGGATGAACACGGCCTGCAGGTTGGCCGGCGGGATCTTGTGGAAGGCGCGGCTCTGCAGCAACAGCGTCATCCAGTCGTCGCTGGCGGTGCCAGGCTGCAGCTCGCCCACCTCGTAGCTGCCGGTCTGGTCCCAGGTGAGCAGCACGTCGAGCAGGTCGCTGTCGATGGCCAGGTACTCGATGTGGTCGGACGCGACGCGCGCAGAGCACCGTCGCGGCAGTACTGGGGCAATCGGGTGGCGCGCGTCGGGCGTGCCTCCCGTGACGGTACCGACGACGTGACCGCCGGCCAGCAGATCCACCGTGCCCGAGACGAGGTAGAAGGTGCGCTTGTCGGAGTCGCCTTCCTTGAACAGCAAACGCCCCTGGCCCATCTCACGGATGGCCGTCTTCCGGGCGAGCGCGCGCAGGTTCTCGCCCTTCAGGCCGTCGAGCGGCGAGAAGGAGCGCAGCAGCGTCAGTTCGAGGGGAGATGGATCCGTCATTGCATCCGTGGGCCCGTGACGATTCCAACGCTCCCGGGCTCTTTGTCAAAGGCGACGGATGGTATCACAGCGCTCCTCGCACAAAGGCGTCCCAACCGGGATCCGGACGGAAGCGGGCACCGTGCCGGGCTTCCAGCTCGCGCAGCCGCTCGAGGACGACGGTCGGCCCGCGCGATGCCACATATTGCAGCGGACCGCCACGGAACGGCGCAAAGCCTGAACCGAAGATCACGCCGGCATCGACCAGGTCAGCGTCGGCGACGACGCGCTCGCGCAGGATCGCGATCGCTTCGTTGACCATCGGCAGCATCAGGCGGTCCTCGAGATCCGTCGGCGCGGAACCAGTGGCCGCCGGCTTCACGGCTTTGCCGTCCCGCCACGCATAGAGGCCGCCACCGGACTTGCGGCCGAGCTTGCCGGCCTGCACCAGTTCCGCGACCGCTTCCGGCGCCGGCCGCCCGAAAGCGGATGCGAGGATCCGGCCAACGTGCAGGCAAACGTCGAGCCCGACCGTGTCGGCCAGCTCGATCGGGCCCATCGGCATGCCGAAATCCGTCGCTACACGATCGATGATCGCGAGCGGCACGCCCTCTTGCGCGGCCAGCATGGCTTCGGTCAGGTAGGGCATCAGGATCCGGTTGACCAGGAAGCCTGGCGCGCTGCGGCAGGGCAGCGGCAGCTTGTCGATGGCTCGCGTGAAGGCCAGCGCCGCAGTCCGCGCTTCGGGCCGGGTCTGCGTCGACTCGATGACCTCGACCAGCGGCATCTGTGCCACGGGATTGAAGAAGTGCAGCCCGACGAGGCGGCCGGGGTCCGCGAGGGCGCCTGCGAGGTCCTCGAGCATGATGCTCGACGTGTTGCTCGCGAGGATCGCTCCCGGTTTCATCCGCGGCTCGAGCCGCACGTACAGATCGCGCTTGGCGGCGGCGTCCTCGAAGATCGCCTCGATCACGACGTCCGCTCTCTCGACGCCATGGCCTTCAACATCGGCTGTGAGTCGCGCCATCGCCTCCGCAGCCTTGCCGGGGACGCGCGCGCGCTTGTCGAAGAACGCCCTGGCGCGCTCCATCGCCGGTGCCACGAGTTCGGCCGCGCGGTCCTGCAGCGTCACCGTGAAGCCACGCTGCGCGCTCCAGGCGGCAATGTCGCCGCCCATCACGCCCGCACCGACCACGTGCACGTGCCTGCCCTTCGGAATGTCCCGTCCGCCCAGCGCCTTCATGCGCTCCTGCAGGAAGAACACGCGCACCAGGTTGCGCGAGGTCGGGGTGCAGACGAGCCGCGCGACCGACTGCGCCTCGGCCTCGTAACCGGTGCGCGGATTCGCGCCGTGCCGGCGCCAAAGCTCGATGATCGCGTAAGGCGCGGGATAGTGTTCACGCTTCGCGCGCCGGGCCACCTGCCGTTCGATCTTCGGCGCGATGAGACTTCGCATCGGCCATGACGACAGGAACCGCTGCGCGAGAGGCGCACGACGCACGGGGCCCGGGCTGATCGCCATCGACGCGGCCGCCGAGCGCAGCTCGGCCGCCGGGACGATACGATCGACGAGGCCGAGCCGCAGCGCCTTCTCCGGCCGCAGGTTGCGGCCGGTCAGCATCAGGTCCATCGCCGCGGTGACGCCGACGAGCCGCACGGCGCGGACAGTACCGCCGAAACCCGGGTGGATGCCCAGCATGACCTCGGGCAGGCCAAGCACGGCCTTGGGGTCGTCCACGCAGACGCGATGGCGGCAGGCCAGCGCGAGCTCGAGTCCGCCACCGAGGCAATAGCCATTGATGGCGGCGACGGTCGGGAAGGGCAGCGATTCGAGGCGATCCAGGATGGCGTGAGCTGCGCGGACGAAAGGCACGGCTTCCTCCGGAGACGCGACCTGGCCGAACTCGCGCACGTCGGCGCCCGCGATGAAACCCGACTTGCCGGAGGTGATCACCAGTCCGCGCGGGGCGGCGGCCGCGACTTCACCGAGCCGCGCGGCGAGCTGCTCCATCGCACTGCGGGACAGCGCGTTCGCGCTCGCGCCGGGCTGATCGAAGCACAGCCACGCAACGCGCTGCGGATCGATCTCGAGCGACCACTGCGGGCCTCTCCCTGCGCTGATCTCGTCCATCGAAACTCCTCGGAACGGCCGCTCAGGCGGCGATGAGTTGCTCGCCGGTCAAGCGGAAATCGCAGACCAGCGGCCGGTGGTCGGAAAACGTGACAGCCGGGACGTCGAACGAGTCGATCTCGATGCCGCGCGTGTGGAGGATGAAATCGAGCTCCATGCGCGGCTTCCTGGCCGGGTAGGACGGCAGCCGATCGCGGTTCGCGCTCCTGAGGCCCGCCGCTTCCATGAACAGCGCCATCTCGTGCTCGCCCCAGAACGTGTTGAAGTCGCCGGCGACGATCACGGGCTTGCGCGAGCGCTTGACGAGCTCGAACAGGTGGCGCAGCTGCGCGTGGCGGTGGCGGAACTTGAGCGAAAGGTGCACCAGGAAGACGCACAGGTCGTCGAGCTCGAGCTCGATGATGAGTCGCTTGATGCCGGTGTCGAAGTAATGGAAGCGCTCGCCCTCCACCCGCGGCGCCGCGAGGAACGCATTCGCCTGCTTGTTGACGATGGGCACCAGCGTGTTGAGCGAGCCCGTGCCGTACTTGCACTGGTAGGTCGAGTAGTGGCCCAGGGACTCCGCGATCACCTCAGCCTGGTTGACGCCGCCGGTCCGGATCGAGCCGGTATCCACTTCCACGAGTCCGACGATGTCCGGATCGGTCCCCTTGATGAACCGGGTGATGCCAGCGAGCACGCGCGGATTGCTGCGCAGGTAGCCTGCGCCGGGGACGGGCAGGTGAAAGGCGGCGCCGGTGCCCGTCGCATACCGGATGTTGTAGAGCAGAAGGCGCATTCGGTCCCGATTTTATAGGCCGCGGCGAGGATCCGAAATCACGCCGTCTGGGCTACACTACGCCGGTCGTGCCCGCCTGGGGCCTGCAGACGGAGGATCCGTGAGCAGCGTAACGCAGAAGAACCCGATCCGCTTGTTCGTCTGTCACGTATGGCAACCTGACGACGACTACCTGCGCGTCTTCGAGTACCTCGAGAGCGTGAACAATTTCTATTATCGGAACACCAGCACACCCGACAAGCGGCCGGCCGGGGACAAGGAAGCCTTGCGCGAGGACCTGCGCCGTCAGATCAACGAGGCCGAAGCCGTCATCGTGCCGTCACAGCTCTATCGGAAGCACCTGGACTGGATCGAGTTCCAGCTCCACTGCGCCAAGGCGTACGACAAGCCGGTCATCGTGCTGGAGCCCTTCGGTGCGCACGAGACCATCGCGCCGGCCGTGCTGGAGATGGGCGACGAGGTGGTTCCCTGGGACAAGCGACAACTCGTGGACGCGATCAAGCGCCAGGCGCGTCACGAAGAGACGACGCGCTTCGACACGATCGAGTTCAAGCTCGATTGAGGAACGCCGGCAGGTCGTCGTCGTCCTTCGGCACGGCGCGCAGCAGGGCGGCTGACCGGTTCGCCGGGAGCGCGGGGTGCTGTTCGTGCAGGCCCGCGAAGATCGTGACGATCCGCTCCGCGTGGCGCGCAGCCTCCGCCTCCGACATCTTGAGCACGCAGGCCGCAACCGGGCTCAATCGACCGGTCCGCGCGCCGCTCTGCAGCGCAGCATTCAGCTCGGCGAATTCACCCCTGACCTCCCGCGGCAAGGCGTCGAGCTCGATTCCGAGAAGGTGCTTCAGGCATGCATCGGCCAGGCGCTGTTTGAGCGGGCCGGTGCCCGCCAGTACCACGACCGCATCACGAAAGCGTTCCCAATCTGTAAGCATCATGTCACCCCAATCTGAGTCGTAGCCAATTTGGCTTTTTTATTTCAGGGACTTACGACAACTATCTAATGTAATTTCCCCGCCGGCCGCCCGCTGAAACCCGTGGGGAATCATGAGGCTACGATCGAAATATACGCCGCTGCGGAGGAATTTCAACGATCAACCTGATCTGGCACCCAGGAAATCGACATTTCACCGATGCCACCCCGAATTGCACTGGTCAGCGCGCGCGAAGCGCTGGCCCTCGATGAAGACATGGAGCCGCTCGCGGCGGCGCTGCACCAGGCCGGGGCCGACGTGGCGACGCCGTTCTGGGACGACCCCGCGGTCGATTGGCGAGCGTACTCCGCCGCCGTCTTGCGCTCGACCTGGGACTACGCCGAGCGGATCGACGAGTTCCTGCCGTGGGCTGATCGCTGCGCGCAGCAGACGGTGCTGCTCAATCCTCCGGCGCTCGTGCGTTGGAACACCGACAAGCACTATCTGCTCGAGCTCGCGCAGAAGGGCATCCCGGTGGTGCCGACTCGTTTCGTCGAGCCGGGCTCGGTCGCCGCGCAGCACATCGAGCGGTTTCTTGGCGGCGGCGCCGACGCGTTGACGATCGGCACGGCGAATTCGTTCGCCGAGTTCGTCGTCAAGCCGTCGATCGGGGCCGGATCGAGGGACGCGGCACGTTATCGCCGCCATGAAATCGAGCGGGCGACCGAACATCTGGCGCGACTGCTCGCCCAGGGACGCAGCGTCATGCTGCAACCCTATCTCGGACGCGTGGACGAGCACGGCGAGACCGCGTTGATCTACCTGGGTGGCGAGTTCAGCCACGCGATCCGCAAGGGGCCACTGCTGCGAGCCGGAGCCGCACTGGTCGACGGGCTCTTCGCGCCGGAGCAGATCTCCCCGCGGCAGCCGCAACCCGACGAGCGGGCTGTCGGGCTGCAGGCCTGCACCGCAATCGGGTCGAGCGGACCCGTCTACGCGCGGATCGACCTGATTCGCGGCGCCGACGACGCGCCGGTCGTGCTGGAGCTCGAACTGACCGAACCGTCGCTGTTCTTCGCGCACGCCCCGGGGTCCGCCCGGCGTTTCGCACGGGCGGTGCTCGAGCGGGCACGTTGCGCGGGATGAGTACCGATGTCGAACCCGGGCGAGGGTTGGTTAAGATTCGCGCGGTCCGCGTCACGGCAAGAGGTTTCGAGTGGCTGACATCCTGCTGCTGCACTACGGGGTCTACGGGCACACTCGCCAGATCTGCGAGCAGCTGCAGTCGCACCTCGTGAACCTCGGCCATCGCGCGGACGTGGTACCGCTCGCCGGCGGCCATGCCGATCCCACGGCCCATGACGTCATCGTGATCGGCGCCAGCATCCGCAACGGCAAGCACAACCCGGCGGTCGTCGATTTCATCCGTGCGAACCGGGCCTTGCTCGAGAGCAAGCCGAGCGCGTTCTTCTCCGTCAACCTCGTCGCGCGCAAGCCAGCCAAGAACACCGCGGAGACCAACCCCTACGTGAAGGCGTTCATCGCGCGGTCGCCATGGAAGCCGCGGCTGGTCGGCGTGTTCGGCGGCGACCTCGACTACCAGCGCTATGGCTTCATGGACCGCCACATCATCCGCTTGATCATGACGATCACCGGTGGGCCGACCGACCTGCAGACCAAGGTGGACTACACGGACTGGGAGAAAGTGCGAGCCTTTGCGGGGCAGGTCGCCGCGCTGGCGCCGGCACGTCCGAGCTGAACCCCTGCTGATGAACCCCCTCGAGAAGCTGGCCGCACGACAGCACCTCGCGGTGGCGCTGTTGTCCACCTGGCTGATCGTGACCAGCCCCTGGATTGCGATGCTGCGCACGGTTCCGCGCGACGCCGGTTTCCTCGACTACAGCCACGTGGTGCTGGGGTTCGTCACGCTGGCGATCGCGATCAGCTACACGGTCACCTGCACGCGCGCGGGCCGCTGGCGACTGTACTTTCCGTGGCTGGCAGGGCAGTTCGGCGCCATCGGACGTGACGCCGGCGGGCTGCTGCGGGGACGGGTCCCGGCGGCCGAGGGCGGCGGACTATTCGGGTTGATCGAAGGACTGTTGCTCGTGCTCCTGCTGGCAACCGCGGTCACCGGGGCTGCGTGGTTTGCGATGCAGGGCTCGCAGGAGGCGCTCGCGTGGCGCAGTCACCACCTTTTCGCTGCGCGAGGACTCGTGGCATTCTTCGTCCTGCACGTCGTGACGGTGTCGTTGCACCTGCTCGATTTCATCCGGGACTGATCTCCCCGGGAAAGCGCGACTGCAAGGGGGCGAAGCCATGACCACGGATTGCGCCGTCTTTGCAGGTGGCTGCACCTGCCGTAGCGTCCGCTATCGGATGATCTCGAGGCCGCTCTTCGTGCATTGCTGCCACTGTCGCTGGTGCCAGCGGGAGAGCGGAGGCGCTTTCGCGCTGAATGCGCTGATCGAGGCCGATCGCGTGAAACTGCTGCGAGGGGAGGTCGACGTGGTTGCGACGCCCTCGAACAGCGGCAAGGGGCAGAAGATTGCACGCTGCCCGAAGTGCCACGTCGCGCTGTGGAGCAACTGCGCCGGGGCCGGTGACGCGTTGCGCTTCGTCCGCGTCCGCACGCTCGACGATCCCGATCGGTTCCCGCCCGACATCCACCCGAGAGCCTGGCCCGGCTGACTGCGCTATAGTCCGGGCGTCCAGTCGACACGGCAGAAACCTAGGGGGAACGATGAGCGACCAAGAGACCTACCAGGGCAGCTGCTTCTGCGGCGCCGTCCAGTTGACCGTCACCGGCGAACCGGCGGCGATGGGATACTGCCATTGCGAGTCGTGTCGGCGGTGGTCGGCGGGCCCGGTCAACGCCTTCATATTGTGGAAGCCCGAGTCGGTGCAGATCACGCGGGGCGCCGACAACATCGGCACGTTTAACAAGACGCCGCACAGCGCGCGCAGGTGGTGCAAGACCTGCGGTGGACACCTCCTCACCGAGCATCCCGGCATGGGTCTCACCGACGTCTATGCGGCGGTCATTCCGGACTTCCCGTACCAGCCGGCCGTCCACGTCCACTACCAGGAGACACGGCTGCGTATCCGCGATGGATTGCCGAAGTTGCAGGACGTCCCGAAGGAGATGGGCGGCTCCGGCGTGAGTCTCGCCGAGTAGCCCGGCGTAGCGGCGATTCGTCGCGCGGTGTGATCCGTTCATCGCAATTCACCACGGCGCCATGAGATTGCATCGGCGTGTTCCTGCAGGTCGACAGCCTGAGTGTCTGAGGCATGGGACGGCCGCTGAGCCAGCCTCGCGTTCGAGCGGAAGCTGCGGCATCATGGCGACGGGACGGTATCGCCATAGATCAATGCAGCGCAGATTCCAACGAATTCGCACGGGCCTGGCAGTCGCGGCACTGGCGTTACTGCTCGGCGGATGTGACGCAGCCTGGATCACGGTCGATCTCGGCACGGATCCGCCCGCAGACCCCGAGATCAGCGCCGTGCGGGCCAACCTGCTGGGACTCGAGTTCCGCAAGGGTGACAGCACGACCACGACACTCGAGTTTACCGACGGCGAGATCGTCGACCTGCTGGACCTCCGGGACGCCGATCCGCTGCGGCTGTTCACGAACGAAGAGTTGCCGGTGGGCACGTATACCGGCGTGCGCCTGCTCTTCGACGCGGATCAGGAGCAGAGCAAGGTGACGACGAGCGGAGGCGACAGTCGAATGCGCCTCGCCGCAGGCGCTTTCGCAGCCGTCAGCTTCACAGTCGAGGACGAAAAGGAAAGCCGCGAAGACTTCACGCTGGTGCTGGATCTCCGTCAGTCCTTGCGCTTCGACGAGGACACCGATCGATACACGCTGACGCCGGCCTTGCGGTCAGTTCGTACCGAAGACGCCGCGCGGATCGAGGGCAACGTCGCGGTCGTATGTCCTGCAGGTACCGTGCTGCCGGACCGTGGGGCCATTTACCTGTACTCGGGCCGGAACGTGCAGCCCGACGATCTGGACGGTGCCGACGCGGAACCGTTTGCCACGACCGGCGTGACCGATTCAGGCACTGCGGCCTTTCAATACGCATTGCGGTTTCTCCCCGCCGGCAACTACACGCTGGCATTCACCTGTCGGGGCGACGAGGAGGTTCCTGGCAGCAGTGAAAACCTGGATTTCCGCAATGTCGAGAATGTCGCGATCGAGGCGGGCGACGTCTTGCAGCGGAATCTCGACTGACCCCGTCTCGCTTCGACGGAATCTCGAATCAGTCCACGGGCCAGGGCAGATTCTTCGGAATCTTCGTGTCCGCCGCCTCGGCGAGGACCTCGCGTCGCGGTTGCCGTTCGACGGAACGCCACCAGGGCGACGCCCGCTCTACCTGGGCCGGTTCCACGGGTTCGCCCAGCCGCGGCATGACGAGCTGCGCCCCGCGTTTCGCACCCAGCG
>Ga0209450_10000793_pt1 | contig 15907 bp, 18 predicted proteins | sample FrelakmetLWP11LW_FD_187149 | JGI IMG/M metagenome (GOLD analysis project Ga0209450, IMG submission 187149) | Freshwater lake sediment microbial communities from the University of Notre Dame, USA, for methane emissions studies - LWP11 LW (SPAdes)... | ecosystem: Environmental > Aquatic >...
GCAATCTTCTCTGCATAAGGCCGGGCAGCGCGCATGCGATCCTGAGCCTTGCGCATCTTTGATGCCGCAACCATCTCCATGGCCTTGGTGATCTTGCGCGTGCTTTCAACGCTCTTGATCTTGGTCCGTATCTCTTTTCCGGCTGCCATTGTTTCTCCTTAAACCAGCGGCTCCTGATCAGCGCTGCCTAAATCAATAGACGCCGGTTTGCTTGAATTCTTCCACCGCGGCGGTGAGCGCCTTCTCGGTAGCGTCATCCAGGTTGCCGCTGCTTTCGATGGTTTCCAGGATGCCAACGTGCTTGGTTTTCATGAAAGCCAGGAGCGCGGCTTCGAACGGCAGAATCTTGTTGACCTCGACATCATCCATGTAGCCCTTGTTGACGGCGAACAGCGTCAGCGCCATCTGCGAAACGGACATCGGCGAGTATTGCGCCTGTTTCATCAGCTCCGTCACACGGCGCCCACGTTCCAGCTGCTTCAGGGTCGCCTGGTCGAGATCGGAAGCGAACTGCGCAAAGGCCGCGAGTTCGCGGTACTGCGCAAGCGCCAGACGAATACCGCCGCCGAGCTTCTTGATGACCTTGGTCTGCGCCGCCCCACCCACACGCGACACCGACAGGCCGGCGTTGATCGCGGGACGGATACCGGCGTTGAAGAGATCGGTCTCGAGGAAGATCTGGCCGTCGGTAATCGAGATCACGTTGGTGGGCACGAAAGCAGAGACGTCGCCGGCCTGGGTTTCGATGATCGGCAGTGCGGTCAGCGAACCGGTCTTGCCCTTGACGGCGCCGTTGGTGATCTTTTCGACGTAGTCGGCGTTGACGCGGGCAGCCCGCTCCAGCAGACGCGAGTGCAGGTAGAACACGTCGCCCGGGTAGGCTTCACGGCCCGGCGGACGGCGCAGCAGCAGCGAAACCTGACGGTAGGCCCAGGCCTGTTTGGTCAGATCGTCGTACACGATCAGCGCGTCCTCACCGATGTCACGGAAGAACTCGCCCATGGTGCATCCCGAGTAGGGTGCGATGTACTGCATGGCGGCCGCATCGGAGGCGGTCGCGGCAACGACGATGGTGTGATCCATAGCGCCGTGCTCTTCCAGCTTGCGCACCACGTTGGCCACCGAGGAGGCCTTCTGGCCGACGGCGACGTAGATGCACTTCACGCCGGTGCCCTTCTGGTTGATGATGGCGTCGATCGCGACAGCAGTCTTGCCGGTCTGACGGTCGCCGATGATCAGTTCGCGCTGACCACGGCCGACCGGCACCATGGCGTCGATCGACTTGAGGCCGGTCTGCACCGGCTGGTCGACCGATTTGCGTTCGATCACGCCGGGAGCGATGCGCTCGATCGGCATGGTGGTATCGGCGGCGATGGGGCCCTTGCCGTCGATCGGCTGGCCCAGCGAGTTCACCACCCGACCCAGCAGGCCGCGGCCGACCGGCACTTCGAGAATGCGGCCGGTGCACTTGGCAACGTCGCCTTCCTTGATGTGTTCGTAGTCACCCAGAACCACCGCCCCGACCGAGTCGCGCTCGAGGTTCAAGGCCACGCCGAAGGTGTTGCCCGGCATTTCGATCATTTCACCCGACATCACGTCGGACAAACCATGAATGCGGACGATACCGTCAGTGACGGAAACGATCGTGCCCTGGGTGCGCAGCTCGCTCGATGCACCGAAGTTTTCGATCTTGGCTTTGATCAGTTCGCTGATTTCGCTTGGATTCAATTGCATTTCTGTTCTCCGAACCGTGAGGTTCCGATAAATATGAGTTGGATGAGCCTGGCCGCGCCTTAGCCTTGCAGGGCGAAGGCCATGCGCTGCAGCCTCCCTTTCACCGAGCCGTCGATCACTTGGTCGCCGATCGCAATAACCGCGCCGCCGATCAGTTCGGGATCAACCGCCACCTGCACGTTCACCGCACGCTTGAATTTGGCCTTCAAACCGGCCACCAGATCGTCGATCTGCGCCTGGGTCAATTCCTTCGCGCTGGTGATGGTGGCTTCGAGCGTCGCTTCGGAGTTGGCCTTGAGCGTTTCGAACTGCCTGCTGATTTCCGGCAGCAAGGTCAGGCGGTCGTTTTCGGCCAGCACTTTGACGAAGTTCGCGCCGCGCTCGCCGAGGTCGCCACCGGCCACCTCGACCATCAGGCTGGCAACGCGCTCGCTCGCCACAGCGGGGTCAGCGATCAGCCTTGCCAGCTGCTCATCGGCCGCGATCAGCGCCAGTGACTGCACGCGAGCGGACCAGCCAGCCAGGTCGTTTTCGCCCTGCGCCAGGCGAAAAACCGCCTCGGCATAGGGGCGAGCCAGGGTAGACAGTTCGCTCATGGCTTACAGCTCGGCTTTCAGCTGGCCCAACAGGTCAGCGTGGGTTTGCGCGTTGACTTCACGGCGCAGGATTTTCTCCGCGCCAGCCACGGCAAGCAGCGCCACCTGCTCGCGAAGGCTTTCGCGGGCACGGTTGGTTTCCTGGGCAATGTTTGCCTGGGCAGCCGCCAGCTGGCGATCACCTTCATCCTTGGCGGCCAGTTTCGCCTCCTCGATGATTTGCGCCGCGCGCTTTTCCGCTTGGGCAATCACTTCGGCGGCCTGGGCCTTGGCATCACGCAGGCTGTCGCCCGCTTTCTTGGCCGCCAGTTCCAGCTCGTGCTTGCCGCGGTCGGCCATGGCCAGACCGTCGGCAATCTGCTTTTTGCGCGCTTCGAGTGCGTTCATGATCGGCGGCCACACGTACTTCATGCAAAACCACACGAAGAAGATGAACGTGATGGACTGGCCGATCAAAGTTGCGTTGAAGTTCATATCCGCACCTTAATTAATGACGGGGGTTAATAAATTTCCGAATAACCCGCGAATTAACCGGCAACGGCGAACAGAACGTACATCGCCAGACCGACGGCGATCATCGGCACGGCGTCGACCAGACCCATGACGATGAAGAACTGGGTGCGCAGCATCGGGATCAGTTCGGGCTGACGGGCAGCGCCTTCGAGGAAGCGGCCGCCGAGGATGCCGATACCAACGGCTGCCCCGAGTGCGCCCAGACCCATCATCAGGGCACCAGCGACGAACAGCACGGCTTGAGTCATTTCCATTTGTTGCTCCTAAAAGTAAAAATCAAAGTTGAAAACAAAAGACCATTCAATCAATACAAAGAAATCAGTGATGCTCGGAGTGCGCCATGTCCAGATACACAATGGTCAGGGTCATGAAGATAAAGGCCTGCAGGGTGATGATCAGGATGTGGAACACCGCCCACGCCCACTGCAGCACACCGCCGAATACGGCCAGAATCCAGCCGCCGCCGAACATCAGCGCGATCAGGATGAAGATCATTTCACCGGCGTACATGTTGCCGAACAGACGCAGGGAGAGCGAAATCGGTTTGGCGATCAGGCCGACACCTTCGAGCAGAAGGTTGACCGGGAACATCCACTTGGGGAAAGGCTGAAACGCCAGTTCGGAGAAGAAGCCGCCGGGCCCTTTCATCTTAAAACTGTAAAAGAGCACCAGGAAAAACACCGACAGCGCGAGGCCGAACGTGACATTGGGGTCGACCGACGGCACCACTTTAAGATAGGGAACACCGGCCATTGTTGCGACAAAGGGCAGCCAGTCAACCGGCAGCAGGTCCATCAGGTTCATCAGCAGGATCCACATGAACACCGTCAACGCCAACGGAGCGACGAGCGGATTCTTGTGGGAGAAGGATCCGCGAACCGAGTTGTCGATAAACTCGATGACCCATTCGACGAAATTCTGTAGTCCGGAAGGAATACCGGCAGTAGCTTTTTTCGCCGCCATGCGGAACAGGAACAGGAACAGCAGGCCGAGACCGATGGAGAACAGCATGCTATCGACGTTGATCGACCAGAAGCCCATGGCCTTGACCTCTTCGGCACCGTGGGCGAAACCCCAAGAGCCGTCGGGATGCTGCCCGTAGGTCAGGTTTTGCAGGTGGTGCTTGATGTACTCGCCGGAGGAGTGGTATTCCGCAGCCATAAAGTCAATTTTCTACAAGTGAGTTTTGCATGTGCGCTCCACCCGGCGCCCATGCAAAACCGACCTGAAATCACCCGCTCAACTATTTCTCGTTACGGTTCAAGGCCACCGCAAGCCATGCAGCCTGCGCCGCAATCAATCCCAACAACAAGGGTAGTGGCGACAGCCGCAAAATCCCGAAACCCAAAGCCAGCAACAGTACCAGCAAAACAACTCGCTCGACACCGGTACGGATAAACTGCTTGAGCAAGCGACGCTGATCCCATTCAGGATGTTGCCTGGACTGCCGCTCCCGCCAGACCAGCACGGAGGATACCGCCAGCGCAACCAGCACGCCATAGCCCGCCGACACACCGTGCGACCAGCTCGCCAGTCCGCCAACGATCAGGGTTGCCAGCAGAACCATGCCTGCCTGAACGAGCGCTACCAGCTGTGACGCGGTCAACATTAGCCCGAAATGATACTCCAATCAGTGAAGTCTATGCAATCATCAAGACGCCTGATGAGATGCGCCCAGCGTACCCTTGCCACCGCTAGCGTCGGTTTCCAGAAGGGAAAATTAGCTGATCTCTTGTCCGTTGTTATGCGTGTGGGCCGGATTCATCTAAGGGGTGGAATTGATGCCACGAATTCAAAGGGAATCATGATGGAAAACGGAAACCGGCCAGGATCAAATGTGATTGCCGAAAATGTCTCCACTAACCTCCGCGCAAACCGGTTTCATGTCTGTATTTGCAACCACGACCAGGAACGGGAAGCCCATGCTGATTCATACTATCGTTGAGGCCGCAGATGGCTGATTTCGACTGCATCGTCGTCGGCGCGGGCGTCAGCGGACTGGTCTTCGCTGCACGCATGGCTCACGGAGGGCAACGAACCCTGGTGCTGGAGGCGACCGACCGGCTTGGCGGCTGCATCCAGAGCTGGCGCCCTGGCGAGGATTTCTGGCTGGAACTCGGTGCGCACACCGCCTACAACTCCTATGCGCCCCTGCTGCAGGCACTCGCCGAGCGCGGCCGACTGGGTGAATTGCTGCTGCGACGAAAACTAGGCTATCGCTTCATCACCCCGCAAAACACCCTGCAATCCCCGCTGGCGCGCCTGAACTTTCTGCAGGCCGCCTATTCCCTTCCACTCGGCATCGCCCGTGCCAAGTCCGGGCGCAGCGTGGCAGACTGGTTCGGCGAACTGCTCGGCCGCGACAATTACCGGCAACTTCTGGCCCCGGCATTTGCCGCGGTACTGTCGCAGCAAGCGGACGACTTCCCCGCCGAATGGCTGTTTCGCCGCAAGCCGCGGATGAAGGAGGCGCCTCGCAGTTACACCTTCCACGGCGGACTGCAGGGCCTGCTCGAAGCGCTTGCCGAAAATGCGTCCTTCGTCACCCGCACCCTGGCGCCGGTTCGCGCCGTCCAGCAAGACACCACCGGCTTTTCCCTAAAGGTGAACGATGCAACCCTGACCTGCCGCCAGTTGGCCCTGGCCACCCCGGTCGACGTGGCCGCCGACCTGCTGCGCGAAACTCGTCCGCAACTGGCCGCGCAACTAGCGCGCATCGCGGTCGTCGAAACCGAGAGTCTGGGAGTGATCGTTGCGGCGGGGGCCTCTCCGCTGCCGCCGCTGGCCGGGCTGATGGCCGTGGACGACGATTTCTGGTCGGTGGTGACGCGCGACGTCGTGGACCATTCAGGCCTGCGCGGCTTTACCTTCCACTTCCGCCCGCAACGCCTAGATCGTGCAGGCAAGCTGGCGCGTGCGGCCGCCGTACTCGGCGTGGCAACAGACGACTTCCTGCAGATTCGCGAAACAATCAACCGCCTGCCCGCACCAAAGGTCGAACACGTCGCCCTCGCGGCCGACATCATCCGCCAGCTTCGCGGCGGACCGCTCGTCCTGCTGGGAAACTACCTCAACGGCCTGTCGATCGGCGATTGTGCAGAACACTCGGCCAGGCAGGCGGAGCAGCAACTGTCGGCCTGAGCCGCCAGCACTCATTCCACCGGGATAGTGACGGCACTGGGTCTGGCCGGCTCGGCCTTGGGGAGTTCCACCCGCAGCACGCCATTGCGGTAGGCGGCCCGGGCTTCGCCCGCCTTGACCGCTGCCGGCAGCGGGACAGCGCGGCGGAAGCTGCCATACGCACACTGCATGACGCGCCAGCGTCCTTCGCTGCTCTCGCGCTGGAAACGTTTTTCGCCGCTGACCACCAGGGCATCGTCAAGCACCTCGATGTTGATGTCCTGTTTTTCCATGCCCGGCAACTCCAGGCGAACCACCAGGTGCTGCTCGTCCTCGAACACGTCGCCTCCGAGCATCGACCAGCCGCGGCCCGGCAGGTAGAAATCGTCGTCGACCTCACCCTTGGCTGGCAGGCCGGAATCCTCGCCCGGCCTGAATCGGGTCAATGCACCCGCCGCGCTCTGGGTGAGATGCCGCCAACCCTCGGCAACGTTGTCCCACAGCGAGCCGAAGCCTTCTTTCAGGGATTCGAGTTTCATGCTTTTCTCCTGATAATTAGCGGGGCCATCCCGTGGCCTGCCGCCCTACTCCACCCGGACTTCGATCCGCCGGGGCTGGGCATGTTCGGCCTTGGGGATGCGCAGGCGGAGAACGCCGTTCTTCAACTCGGCCGATACCTTTTCGCTGTCCAGTTCCTTGGACAGGGTGAAGACGCGGCGGTAGCGCGGCAGGCTGACCTCGGCATGGGAGGCCTCCATCCCTGCGGGCGTATCCAGATTGACCTCGCCCTCGATGGTCAGCGTGTCGGATTCCACCTGCAGAATGAGCTTGTCCCTGGGCACCCCCGGCAAATCGGCGTAAAGGGTGATGCCACTGGCATCCTCGAACACGTCCACCGGCGGCAACAGAGCTGCCTCGCTGTGCGCGGCCTCGGCTTTGCTGGCCACATTGCTTTCGCTCATGATTCTTGCTCCTTATTCGATGGTGATGCGGCGAGGCTGCGCAGCCTGGCGTCGCTGGATGCTGATATGCAGCACGCCGTCGCGATAGCGGGCCTGCACTGCAGCGGGATCGATGTCTTCGGGCAGGCTGACCACGCGCCGGAAACGGCCGGCATAGCGTTCGTCGATGTGCACCGTGGCCTTTTCATCCTTGCCCGGAAGATCCGGCTTGCGCTCGCCGGCGATGGTCAGCACCCCTTTCTCGATCTGCGCCTCGATGGCCGTCGGGTCGACGCCCGGCGCAAAGGCATAGATCTCCACCGAGTTCGGGCTGCTGCCGACGTTGATCGCCGGGAAGCCGCCACGGCCCAAACCACGGATGCTGGGTGAGAGTTCGAAGGCCTGCTGCATGTCGCGCTGCAGGCGGTCCAGTTCGGCGAACAGGTCGCGCGGGTACAAGGATCGATAGGGCATGGTTTCCTCCGTACAAGAGTTTTCACGGCATCGTCTGATGCGTTGGAATTCGAGATAAGGCTGGCCGGCAAAAATTCAAGAGCTTGATGTTTGGCCGCAGGAGCTACATATACTGATCATTTGTTGCGAGCCGAAAACAGCAGAAGGAGCCGCATGCAATTCAAGGATTACTACCAGACCCTCGGCGTGGCACGTGACGCAGGCGCGGACGCCATCAAGAAGGCGTTTCGCAAGTTGGCCCGCAAATACCATCCGGATGTCTCCAAGGAGGCGGATGCCGAGCTGCGCATGCAGGAGGTCAACGAGGCCTACGCCGTACTCTCCGACCCGGAGAAACGAGCGGCCTACGACCAGCTCGGGCAGGGTTACCAGCCCGGCCAGGATTTTCGCCCGCCACCGGACTGGGATGCCGGATTCGAGTTTTCGGGGCGCGGCTTCTCGCCGCACGAGGCGGCCGATTTCAGCGACTTCTTCGCCGAACTCTTCGGCCGCATGGGAAGCGGGCGTGGCGGATTCGAAACCCGCAGGGGCACGGGCCGGGCGCGCGGCGAGGACCACCACGCCAAAGTGCTGCTGGACCTCGAAGACGCCTTCAGCGGCGCGATCCGCCAGATCACGCTGAGGGTGCCGACCGTAGACGCGCAGGGTCGCGTTGTGCTGGCCAACCGCACCCTCAACGTAAAGATTCCGAGGGGTGTCAAACAGGGCCAGGTCATTCGCCTGGCAGGCCAGGGGGCACCGGGCATAGGCGGAGCGACGGCGGGCGACCTGTTGCTGGAAGTGCATTTCAAGCCTCATTCCCGGCTGCGGGTGGACGGCCGCGACCTCCACCTCGCCCTGCCGGTGGCGCCGTGGGAAGCCGCTCTCGGTGCCGTCATCGGAGTCGATCTGCCGGGGGGCAACGTCAAGGTCCGTCTTCCCGAGGGCGCCCAGAGCGGACGCCAGTTGCGGGTGCGTGGCAAGGGCATTCCAGGCGATCCGCCCGGCGATCTGCTGCTCGACATCCAGGTGGTGCTGCCACCGGCTGACACCCCGAAGGCAAGACAGCTCTATGAAACCATGGCGCGCGAGCTGGCCTTCGACCCGCGCCGCGAAGGGGGGGCATGAACATGCGCGACGAGGACATCCTGATTGGCTGCCTGCTGGAAGAGTCCTGGCTGACCCTGGAGCAGCTCGCATCGGCGTGCACGGTCGAACCGGACTGGCTGCTGCGGCACATCGAAGCGGGGCTGTTCCCGCAGGCCGAGTGTGTGGCCGGCACCTGGCGCGTCCCCACTGCCGGACTGGCGCGGGCACGGCGCATGCGTCAGCTGGAGCGGGACTTCGACGCGGTTCCGGAGCTCGCCGCGCTGGTGGCCGACCTGCTGGAGGAAATGGACGTGCTCCGCGCCCGTCTGCGCACCGCCGGTCTGGATTGAAAGGGGCGCCCGAAAGGACACGAGCCGGTTTGCGCGCGCTCGACGCTCGGGATCATACTCGCCGCCAGGCCTGAACCATGGGCTGATCGTCGACAGCCGGCCCGAGCAGATGCACGCCGCCGCAGGGTGGTGACGTGGGCCCCTTCTGGCGGCGCCTTTTCCCTGAACGGCTTTTATTCAATGGCCCGTCAGAGCGCGATCCCCAGCCTGTCCAGCAGCCCCTGCAATTCGTCTGCGCTGGAAAAATGCAAGGTCAGCCTGCCGCCCCCCTTGCTGCTGGTTTGGACGTGGGCGGTCATCCCGAGCGCGTCGGAGAGGGCTTCTTCCAGCCGCAGGAGGTCGCGCGAGACGGCCTGTTTGGCGGGTGCGGCCGTCGCGTCCTTCAGCCGCGCCACCCGGCGCTCGACCTCGCGCACCGACAGGCCGCGGGTTTCGATCTCGTGCGCGAGTTCGCGCTGTACGCCCGCATGCAACGGCAGCAAGGCACGGGCGTGACCCATTTCGATCAGACCGGCGGTGAGCATGTCCTGCACCGGTCGCGACAGGTTGAGCAGGCGCAGCAGGTTGGATACCGTCGTGCGCGACTTGCCGACGGCCTGGGCCACGGCGTCATGGGTCATGCCGAATTCGTGGATCAGGCGCTGCAGGCCGTGGGCCTCGTCGATGGCATTGAGGTCTTCGCGCTGGATATTCTCGATCAGCGCCATCGCCGCCACGGCGTCGTCGGCCACCTCCCGCACCAGCACCGGAACTTCGTTCAGTCCGGCCAGCTGGGCCGCTCGCCAGCGCCGTTCGCCGGCGATGATTTCGTATCCCCCGGCCATTTCACGCACCAGGATAGGCTGCATCAAGCCCTGCGCGCGGATCGAGTCGGCCAGTTCCTGCAGTGATTCGCTGTCCATCTGGGTGCGCGGCTGATACTTGCCGGGCTTGAGCTGGGTCACCGCCAGCATCCGCAAATCGCCCTGCGGCGGCGCGGCGCTGTCCTCGCCGCTGAGCAGCGCGTCGAGCCCGCGCCCGAGTCCCTTGAGTTTGGCCATTATGCTGTCTCCCCTGATTTGATCCCTGCGCGCCTGAGCGTCTCTTCCGCCAGCTCCATGTAGGCTTTCGCCCCCTTGCACTGGCGGTCGTAGGCCAGCACCGGCAAGCCGTGGCTGGGCGCCTCGGCGAGCCGCACATTGCGCGGAATGACGGTGTCGAACACCTTGTCGCCGAAGTGGTCCTTGAGCTGGTCCGACACCTGCTGCGCCAGCGTGCTGCGCGGATCGAACATCACCCGGAGCAGCCCTTCGATCTGGATCCCCGGATTGAGCCGCTGCTTGACCTTCTTTATGGTGGCGACCAGATCGGTCAGGCCTTCGAGCGCGTAATACTCGCACTGCATCGGGATCAGCACCGACTGCGCCGCGGCAAACGCGTTGACGGTCAAGAGGTTGAGCGTCGGAGGGCAGTCCAGCAGGATGAAATCATAGTCGTCGGCAACCTGCGCCAGCGCCACTTTCAGCCGCAGGTCGCGCTGCTCCAGGTTCACCAGGTCGATTTCCGCGCCGGCGAGCTCGCGGTTGGCCGGGATGACGTCGAAATGGCCCGGCTCCGAGCGCATCCGCGCGTCGCGCACGCTCACCTGATTGAGCAGGATCTGGTAAACGGTCGGCAGCGCGGTGCGCTTTTCGATGCCGGCGCCCATAGTCGCGTTACCCTGCGGGTCGAGATCGGCCAGCAACACGCGCTGGCCGAGCTCGGCCAGACTGGCAGCAAGATTCACCGCCGTCGTGGTCTTGCCGACCCCGCCTTTCTGGTTGGCGATCGCCAAAATTCTCATGCAGTTCTCTCCAGTACGATCAAATGGCGCGTCGCTTCCAGCCCTGGCACAACGAGCGCGTGGTCAGCGCTCACTCTCACGCCGAGCGGCAACAAAGCGATCTCTTCGTGCGGATACAGGCCCTTCATCGCCAGCCAGTGGCCGCCCGGCTTGAGCAGATGACGGGTCAGCGTGACGAATTCCTTGAGGTCGGAAAACGCACGCGAGGTGACGACGTCGAAGCCGGTTTCCGGGTGGAAGTCCTCCACCCGGCCGGTGACGACATTCAGGTTTGCCAGCCCCAGTTCGGCCTTTGCCTGCAGCAAAAAAGCGGTTTTCTTGGCGATGCTGTCGATCAGCGTCACCTGCAATTCCGGCCTCGCGATCGCCAGAGGAATCCCCGGCAGCCCGCCGCCGCTGCCGACATCAAGCACGTTGATCGAGTTGGTCATCACGCTTGCCCCTTCATCCCCGGCGGAGGGCAAAGTCTGTCTTATCACCTCATCGAATACCGGCACCGCCGCCAACGAATCCAGCAAGTGGTGGCTGACCATGCGCTCAGCCTCGCGCACCGCGGTAAGGTTGTACACGCGATTCCACTTGTCGAGCAGCGCCAGGTAGGCCAGCAGCTTCGCCTCGGCGTCATTTGGCAAAGTCAGTCCGAGGGCGACGATTCCCGCCGCGAGTTGTTGTTCGAGGGTCATGCGCTTTTCTTTTGCTCGTCGGGCTTGAAGCCGCGCTTGGCGTACACCAGCAGCACCGAAATTGCCGCCGGGGTAATCCCCTGCATCCGGGCCGCCTGGCCCAGCGTTTCAGGGCGGGCCTTCTGCAGACGCTGGCGCACTTCCATCGACAGGCCGGTCAGCAAACTGTAATCGAGGTCGGTCGGCAGACGCAGGGTTTCCTGCTCGCGCTGCCGGTCGACTTCGTCATTCTGACGATCGATGTAGCCTTGGTACTTGGCGGTGATTTCGACCTGTTCGGCCACGCGGGCGTCCTCCACCCCTGCCCCGCCGCCAGGCAAAGCCAGCACCTGCGCGTAATTCAGATTCGGGCGGCGCAGCAAGTCAAACAGACTGTATTCGCGTTCGATCGGCTGGCCAATCAATCGGGTGGCGTCCTCGGCCGGCAGGATTCCCGGGTTGACCCACGTCGCCTTGAGCCGCTCGGTTTCGCTAGCGACCGCGTCACGCTTGCGGTTGAAGGCCTCCCAGCGCGCATCGTCAACCACGCCGAGTTCGCGTCCGATTTCGGTCAAGCGCATGTCGGCGTTGTCCTCGCGCAGCTGCAGGCGGTATTCGGCGCGGCTGGTGAACATGCGGTAGGGCTCGGAAACGCCGCGGGTGATGAGATCGTCGACCAGCACACCGAGGTAGGCCTCATGGCGGCCCGGGCTCCAGGCGTCGCGCCCTTGCACCTGCAACGCCGCGTTGATGCCGGCGAGCAGGCCCTGCGCGGCGGCCTCCTCGTAGCCGGTGGTGCCGTTGATCTGCCCGGCGAAAAACAGGCCGGCAAGCGACTTGGTTTCGAGCGAAGCCTTGAGGTTGCGCGGATCGTAATAGTCGTACTCGATGGCATAACCAGGGCGCAGGATATGCGCGTGCTCGAGGCCGGGGATCGAGCGCACGATGGCGAGCTGAACGTCGAACGGCAGCGAGGTCGAGATGCCGTTGGGGTAGATTTCGTGGGTCGTGAGCCCCTCCGGTTCGAGGAAGATCTGATGGCTGGCCTTGTCGGCGAACCGGGTGATCTTGTCCTCGATCGACGGACAATAGCGCGGCCCCACACCCTCGATGACGCCGGTGTACATCGGCGAGCGGTCGAGGCCACCGCGGATGATGTCGTGTGTCTGTGCGGTCGTGTGGGTGATCCAGCACGGGCGCTGTTCGGGATGCATGGCCGCATCGCCCATGAAGGAGAACACCGGCGCCGGATCGTCGCCGGGCTGCACCTGGGTTTGGCTGTAATCGATGCTGCGGCCGTCAATGCGCGGTGGCGTACCGGTCTTCAGCCTTCCAACTGGCAGGCTCAGCTCGCGCAGGCGTGCGGCAAGCGACATTGCGGGCGGGTCGCCCATGCGTCCGGCCTGGAAATTCTCCAGCCCCACATGCACCAGGCCGGCAAGGAAGGTGCCCGTGGTGAGCACCACCGCGCGGCCGCTGAAGACGATGCCGAGCTGGGTCTTCACCCCGACGACGCGGTCGCCGTCGAGCAGCAGGTCGTCGACCGCCTGCTGGAACAGGGTGAGATTGGGCTGGTTTTCCAGGTGCTGGCGGATCGACGCCTTGTACAGCACGCGGTCGGCCTGCGCGCGGGTGGCGCGCACCGCCGGGCCCTTGGAGGAATTGAGGGTGCGGAACTGGATCCCCGCCGCGTCGGTGGCCAGCGCCATCGCGCCGCCGAGCGCGTCGACCTCCTTGACCAGATGACCCTTGCCGATGCCGCCGATCGACGGATTGCACGACATCGCGCCCAGGGTTTCGATGTTGTGCGTCAAGAGCAGCGTCTTCACGCCCATGCGCGCGGCCGCCAGCGCGGCCTCGGTGCCGGCATGGCCGCCACCGACGACGATGACATCGAACGATTCGGGGAATTTCATGGCCGCCATTCTACCCGCTGGAGACTTCCGTTTCACGTGAAACATGCCCACGTGAAACGCGGCCATGCGCTTGCGGCATCTGGTGTCGACGGTCAGCCCGTGCCGGCCTTGGTTTCCAGCGTTTCCCAGCGCGCCAGCGCGTCGAGCAGCTCGGCTTCGATCGCCTCGCTTCGGGCATGCAGGGCAGTGGCCTCCTCGGGCTTGGCCTGATACAGGAGAGGGTCCGCCAGACGCTCGGCAATCCGGGACTGTTCGGCCTCCAGTGCCTCGATTCGAGCGGGCAGGCTTTCCAGCTCGCGTGTTTCCTTGTAGCTGAGCTTGGCCTTGGGAGCAGCCCGGGTCTCGGGCGATTGGGCCGGCACCGGGGACGTTCTAGGGCTGGCCGTCCTGATCGCCGCCAGGTCGCGTTGCTGCTGCCAGGCGCGCCAGTCGGCATAACCGCCGACGATCTCGGTCAGCCGTCCCTCGCCCTCGAACACAATGGACTGGGTGACGACGTTGTCGAGGAAAGCGCGGTCATGCGAGACGATGATCACGGTGCCACTGTAGTCCTGCAACAACTGCTCCAGAAGTTCCAGGGTATCGATGTCGAGATCGTTGGTCGGCTCGTCGAGCACCAGCAGGTTGGCGGGGCGAGCGAACAGTCGCGCCAGCAACAGCCGGTTACGCTCGCCCCCGGATAGCGCCGAGACCTTGGCACGCGCCCGCTCGGCCGGGAACAAAAAGTCCTCCAGATAGCTGATGACGTGCTTTTTCTGTCCGCCTATTTCCACGTAGTCGGAACCGGGTGAAATGGTGTCGATCAGCGTCGCCTCGTCATTCAATTGGTTGCGGAACTGGTCGAAGTAGGCCACTTCCAGCTTGGTGCCCTGCTTGATCCAGCCGGACTGCGGCTGGAGTTCCCCCAGAATCAGGCGAATCAGCGTGGTCTTGCCGACGCCGTTGGGACCCAACAGGCCGAGTTTGTCACCGCGAAGAATGGTGCTGGTGAAATCACGAACCAGCACGCGATCGTCGTAGCCATAGGTGACGTGGTCAAGCTCGGCCACGACCTTGCCCGAGCGTTCGCCGGTATCGATCTGGAATCCGACCTGGCCCAGATGGGCCATACGCGCCTCGCGGGTGCGGCGCAGCGATTCCAGTCGTCGTACCCTGCCCTCATTGCGGGTGCGACGCGCCTCGACGCCCTTGCGGATCCAGGCCTCTTCCTGCTTCCAGAACTTGTCGAATTTTCGGTTGTGAACCGCTTCGACTTCCAGTTGCTCGGCCTTCTTGAGCTGATAAGCGCTGAAATTGCCCTGATATTCGCGCAACTGGCCGCGATCAAGCTCGATAATCCGATTGGCGACATTATCGAGGAATCGCCGGTCGTGGGTGATGAAAAGCAGCGCGCCACGATAGTCGTTGAGCAGGGTTTCCAGCCACTCGATGGCGGAAAAATCCAGGTGGTTGGTCGGCTCGTCCAGCAGCAGAAGTTCGGATATTCGCGCAACTGGCCGCGATCAAGCTCGATAATCCGATTGGCGACATTATCGAGGAAGCGCCGGTCGTGGGTGATGAAAAGCAGCGCGCCACGATAGTCGTTGAGCAGGGTTTCCAGCCACTCGATGGCGGAAAAATCCAGGTGGTTGGTCGGCTCGTCCAGCAGCAGAAGTTCGGGATCGGTGACCAGCGCACGCGCCAGCGCCACGCGTTTTTTCAGCCCCCCGGACAGGGTCTCCACCGCCGCATCGGCATCCAGGTTCAGCCGCTGCAGGGTTTCTTCCACCCGGCTGTTCAGACGCCAGGCATCGGCCACCTCCAGTTCGTGCGACAGCCGCTCGAAGTCGGCATACACCGTCTCGTCGCCTTCGGCCATGGCATGCGCCACGGCATGATAATCGGCCAACAGCTTTTGCGCCGCGCCGACACCTTCCGCCACCGCCTCGAAGACGCTGTGGCCGGGCTGAAACTGCGGCTCCTGCGGCACGTAGGCCAGCTTCAGGCCCGGGGTACGCCACACCTCCCCGGCATCGGGCTGGCTCTCGCCCGCGATGATTTTCAGCAGGCTCGACTTGCCGGTGCCATTGCGGCCGATCAGGCCGATGCGCTCGCCCGCCTCGACCACCAGCGAGGCGCCATCGAGCAGCGGCCAGTGCCCATAGGCCAGTTCGAGTCGGTCAAAAGTAAGCAGGGGCATGTCGGGAGTCTGGTTTCGGTTGAGGGGCGGGATTATCCGCGATTGAGGGCGGCATGGACGGCCTGGGCAATATTTAATGCATTGGGGGTGTCGCTGTGAAGGCAGATCGTATCGACCTGAATCCGCAGGGTTCCGCCGTTCAGGGCCGACACGGGCCGGCCCCGAGCGAGCGCACGCGCCTGCCGCGCCGCCGCATCGGGATCGGACACCACCGCCTCGGGGGTTTCACGTGAAACCAGCTGACCATTGGTTTGATAACGACGATCGGCAAATCCTTCGTTCAGCACGGCCAGCCCGACGGCTTGCCCCGCCGCAACCAGCTGCGAGCCGGACAGTCCGACCAGCAGCAGATCCGGGTCGAAAGCCGCTACCGCCATGGCGATTGCCCTCGCCACCGCCGGATCGCGTGCCGCCACGTTATACAGCGCGCCGTGAGGCTTGACGTGCGCCAGTCGCAAACCCAGCCGTGCCGCCTGTTCGGCCAGCGCCTCGGTCTGCTGCGTCACCCAATGCACAATCTCCCCCGGAGATG
>Ga0209450_10000794_pt1 | contig 15905 bp, 27 predicted proteins | sample FrelakmetLWP11LW_FD_187149 | JGI IMG/M metagenome (GOLD analysis project Ga0209450, IMG submission 187149) | Freshwater lake sediment microbial communities from the University of Notre Dame, USA, for methane emissions studies - LWP11 LW (SPAdes)... | ecosystem: Environmental > Aquatic >...
AAGAACCTTATATTATGCTTGCGCTCGTGTTGAGCGTGGTTGACACAAGCCCTGGGTGATCCGAATCTTGGCGGGTTCAGTCCCCAGGGCGTTTTTGTTAGGCGTTCAGCACATACTCGTTGACAAACCAATCCTTGCGGCTGAACTTGATCAAGCCTAAAGACAGCAACGCATCAAAGCTTTTCTGCTTGAGAATGTCCCATGTAACCAAGCTTTTCGTCCAACCGTTCGAACCGATCATACATTCCCAATACTCAAGCATGATCTGCCCGTTACTCTCATTATGACGAATGATCCCACCATTGAATTTCAATTTATAGACTACCTGCGCTTGTGTTTTTGTCATCGTGTTTGACACCCCCCAGCTTGCCGAATCTTTGGCGGGTTCACAAGCTGGGGGAATGTGCTTATAATAGGGTGAAATGTTTTTTACACCATTCGACAGCATCTTGAAAATTCTTGATGCGTAGGTCTGGTCGTCGTTTTTTATCTTGATGCGCGTTGCAAATTTTCACGACATGACTTGCTATTATGACTTCCATACCATTTAGCCCATATATGCTAATTTGGTACTCATCGATCTGAACGTTCCAAAAACATTTTGTCATCGTGTTTGACACCCCCCAGCTTGCCGAATCTTTGGCGGGTTCACAAGCTGGGGGAATGTGCTTATAATAGCGTGATTTGGTTCGGTTCGTGTTCCTCTTCCAGTCGTTTGAAAGCGGTGATCGCCTTCATGACTTCATCCATTGCCTGCGCATAGCCGCGTTTGTATGCCTCAACCTGCGCGTGCGTGCGCGTATAATCAGGCAGTTGAGATTGTGCGGCCAGCTTGCGGGCTAAAACCTTCGACAGATACTCCTCCAGCATCATGTTGTGACTCTCCTTTCGAACAAGCCGTATTGATACCCTTCGAATGCAATCAATAGCGGCTGTTCTGGTCTGATGATTTGTTGCTTCTTGGTTTGTAAGGGCAAAACAGGGAGCATAAATGCTGTCTGTTCCGCGTGATCAAACACGCGCATGCGCGTGTCTGTGTGTAAAACGGCCATTTTCAGAAAGCTTCTCCGTTGCATAAACTTTTCACCTGTTGACACCTGGAAATGTGTCTGTGATTCGTGAATCACAAACAAGGTTCCCGTGTCTGTTGTTGTTTTTTCGTTTTCCTGTTCTTCTGCCTGCTCTTCTGCTTCTTCTGTTTTCGTTGCATAACTGCCTATATATGCAACATCCTCTTCGAAGTGCATACGCTCTTCATCTTCTTCCTCTTCGAACGGTTCTTGGGGTATCTCTTGCAATGTTTCGATTGTCGTTTTAGGTGGAACATATTCACCGAAAGGACAGTCGTCTTGACTTTGCGGAACATACCCCTTGTCTTTCGCAAAATCAATTTTCGCCTCAATGATTTCCTCTTTTTCCACTTCGCAGATCACGGAGTCGCCAAGCCCGAAAAAGCCGCTGTTCTTGGTTATTTTCACAACACGCAACGTCTTTTTGACCGTGTTCTGTTTATACGGGTGATCGTGTATAAACACCCGCATGCCCTCTTTCAAGTTAGACACGGGAATATATATCTTGAAATCTCGTCTGTGAGGCGATAAGGCAGAAATGTAGCATTTCCCATCTAAATCTTTCGCATTTAGTGGGGAATATTTTCGCCTTAACATCCATTTGTATTTTCGAGAACCCAAAACAATTCCCATGTCAACTTGTTTTCTCCGGTAAATAATCGGAGAAATTTCAAAGTTGACTTGCATAATTCTCCTTTTCATGGGGTTTGTCTGTTTTCCTTGTCAAACAGACAAGCCAAAAAAAAGAATCCAAAGAACACAACAAAAAACTTTAATCCTGTTGTCAATCTATAGTGTTCTGTTTTTGTTGTCAAGCATTATTTTAAAAAAAAATCTGATCGCAACAAAAAATCATTAAGTGATAGGCTAATTAAAGAGATTTTAGGCAAGAAAATTCCAGAGGATGAAGCGGATATTCTGTTTAACGACAAATCCGTTTACATCCTATCATGTAAGCTTTAATTTGTCAAGTAATTCTTTCACACGCATGCATATACAATCAATTTGCAAAATCATAATTTCTCACAGAAATAACTTGCAACGATATTCTGACAGGCGCAAAATAGCAGCATGTATGAAATTTATTTCTTCATAACCGCCTTTGGAATTGTGTTCACAATCCGCCGTCTGAACTGCCTATATATAGACGGTTACTTAAGCTATGGCCGCTTCCTGATTTCCCGACAAACCCTTGAAGCGTTGATCACCCTGCTCATTCTATCAATTCACTTTTCCAGGTTATGCTATTTGTTGAGTCAATCAATTCAGCCGGCCGGCTTTCGTGTCTTGTGGTTACCCGAAACACTTTACTTTGGCTCATATATAAGAGGATTAATCGATGAAAAACATTATGCTGCTCTTGAAAAAGCTTTACGCAAGGCGTTTTCTGCTGATTAGTTTAGCTTGTCTCTTGCTCACTTATTGCACGCCCTGGAGATAACAAATCCGTCTGCTCTATTTCCGGCCGGTCAAATAGCAGGGCGCGCAAATACTCCTTGAGAAACTTCATCGCCGACGGCCCTTCCCGCAAAAACGGAGTTTCCTGCTCTACGTCCTTCAAATACTGCATCACGCTTGCCCGTTCTTCTTCGCTTATTATCAAGCGTAGCAACCGTTTTTTTTTACGCCAAGCAAATCGTCCAGGGTAATCCCCAGAAAATCGCAAAATTTGACCACATTAAGAAAACCGGGATGCTGAACCCCTTTTTCCCACTTATAAATTGAATGAGGATCAGTCCCTATCTTCTCCGCGACAATCTCCCGTGAAACAACCTTCCCGAATCTTACACGGGCGTCTTTCCGCGCTTTTTCCATCATTTCCCCAAGTTCGACTAAGGTCAAATCTTTCATAAAATTCATCTCCTTTTTTATACGTTTACTACCAAATATGTTTTTTTGTCAATGTTATTTTCTCGTAAACTTACATATTATGGGGCTTATGACAGCATAGTAGCAAAATATCTTTAAAATTATGCGTATAATAGCAATTTTTACTTGACAACGTTTTTTATCTCTGCCATACTCCACACAACATCAGCAGCGCGGTGAACGGTTGCGACTGTGACCGGCGTTTGATGGCTCAATAGACATCACCGTGCTTGATATGTGAGGCACTCAGCGCAATGTTCGAGTTGCCCGCCCAACCAAAAGGCTAAAACACGGTAGCGCACGTCGGAGGCCGCGCCGCTGATGTTATACGAATATCCCCGATCAGACTGATGGGCTATTGCAGCAGTCAGCACGGGGAGAGGGAACGAGGGAACAAAAATTTTAACGATCAACGGCAAGGGGCGGCTCCCCCTCAAGCCAGACGCCCCATCGGTTGCTCCTGCCTAAGTGCTTGACGGTTATGTGTCCATAGTGTGAGCGGGACGAGTGAAGGCGATACCCGTAGTGCCACAACGCCGCAAGGAATTGCACAAAAACAAACCGTGACCTCCGGGAAAGACCGGAACTCAGACAGGAGCAACCGAAAAAAACAAATTCACAAGGACGGTATGAATTGCTTTAATGCGGGGGAACATCATGGGTCATGTAAATATCTGGATCACTTCCAGGAGGGCGGTGGGTGGTCATCTAGAAGTTTTGTTTGGTGTAAGAAATTACAAACTAAAATTTTTACGATTCCACCGATCCCAAAATCCATATTAGCGTGTAATGTCTTGATTCCAACCGAATGCCCTTATACAACAAAACAATTAGAGTTATTGATTTGAGGATGGTATGACCTACGGAGAATTGGAGATCGGGCGACTCTTTACGATCCTCTACGATCACGGGGCGGGGACGCTGCTAAAATGTGATGAACGCCGGACGATAGCCCTGCACAGCGGGCAAATTGTCCCAGTGCATTGCAACAAAAAAGTCGAACCCCTGACCCCGATCACGTACTCTGAAAAGTTATTTGTTGCCCTGTATCAGGGCAAAACCGTCATTGCGGAACGCCTCACGCCGCAAAGCTATGTGATATACGAATTATGTCATCTTCGCACTGAGCATTGCCGGAATCCTGCGCACCTGCAAGGGATTCCGTTTAATCAGTCTGATGAAGTCCCCCGCCTCTTAGAATTGATCCGAAAACATGCGAGCGAGGTCACGTCAATGGCTGAAAGCCTTATCGTTCTAAGACAGACATGACTTTTTTATGCGCTGTTTCAAGTTACGTCCGATAATCAAGAGTAAGGTTACGGACACGGGCTAAAAATCTGAATCACTTAGTAAAACAGCGCAAGTGAGGATTTATAAAAGTCTTCATTCTGCGCTTTTTTTATGTCAACTAAACGCACTAAAACGCCGCTGAAGCAGCAACTTATTTCCGCCTTGAAAATTTACGCTGTATTCCTTAAAAACGCGACTGACCAAGAGAAGGCGAAGCTTGATGAACGCTTGCGAAGTGTTAATCTGAATTTCAGCATTTACGATCCGATCAATGTGATGAATGACCTTTTCAGCCTATGACCTATATTGCTTAAAATCCCGGAATCAAATGCCCTTGACCCGTCAACCCGTCACAGTCTTAGGGCGGCGGGGGTTTCAGCCGTCACATTACCCGTCACAGACCCGGCACGTGCCGCTTCTGTGACGGATGGTGACGGATGTGTGACAGGTGACTTCGCCCTGCCCCCTAAGAATAGTGACAGGTTGACGGATAAAGCCGTTTCAATTTTGTTTTAGGGTTGAAAACCAATTATCTATAAGGAATCCCCCCAAAATGCCGACAGGAACGTCAAAAGACAAGTTTTCTGGCATGATTTCTAGCCTTGCGAAGCAAATTAATTGGAAATTGACCGTGCATGATAACGATGTGACCATCTATAGACAGCACGAAGGCAAGTATTTCGAGCAGATTTCAAAGCACTTGTGCAAAATGGAACTTCGCAAATTAGTAGATGGGGAATCATCCAGCCTCATTAATGATGTGCTGAATTCCCTCTTAGAAGATGACCAGCGACTCTTTGCCGATGAGTTATTCAATGTAAGCCGTAGGAAGATTATCGGTTTTAAAAATGGAGTGTTTGACCTGGAAACAGGCCGACTCCGCAAATATCACCCAACCGATTTTGTCTTGAATCCGATCCCCTACAATCTACCGGAAGAAGTTGACGAAGAACAGGAGCGCAAGCTGTTAGAGGATGTTTTCGGGCAATGGTTAGGGGATGATGTCGCGTCCTGGTTTGCTGACTTTTTGGGCTATATGCTCTTCATTGCGCCCAATAAACAGAATCTGTGGGCGGATTTCTTCGGGGTGGGGAGCAACGGGAAAAGCTGTTGTTTGCATCTCATTGAAGAAATCCTGGGCGATGATAAGATCAACGGCTGTGATTTGAAGTATATCGGGCGATTTTCCGGCGATGCCTTCAAGAATAAATGGCTGATCATCGGAAGAGACTCGGCAAACGTCGTCAGCGAAGGCGCGGCATCATTCATCAAAGCCTTTACAGGTGAAAGAAAGCTCCATATCGAAAAGAAAGGCGGCGCGGAGTATGACGCCGACAACATGGGGAAGCTGATTGTCAGCACAAACTATTTGATTCAGTCGAAAGACCGTTCTTTCGGATGGTATCGGCGGATCGTGCCGATCCCGTTTACGCGCAAATTCCCGTTGAAGCCCTCATTCGAAGATGATTTGTTATCGAAAGCCCCGGAAATTGCGCGGATTCTGTTACACCGGGCGTTTTTGTCCAGGAAGAACAAAGCGATCCTGATGAATTGCGCCCCGAAACCCGTCAACGCCCTACGCAGTGAAACCAGAATGTTGAATGACCGGATCGCCGCGTTCTGGGAATTGAATTTTCACAAGGAAGAAGAGGTTGACGTCATCATTGAGCACAAAGGCAAGCAGAAGAAACAGAAGGAAATTCAACGCTCATTGGATTATAACAAGCTTTTAGCCCTGCACGAAAAAACGATCTCACAGGTCTATGCAGATTATGCCGTATGGCATGAAGCAGAGTTTGGCGAAACCAATCTTGAGCCATCGTTGAAAGTGTTTGGCGGGCCCTACGGCGCATTTTTACAATCCGATGCTGGGGACTATTTCGATTATAAGCACACCAGGGACGGGCGCAAAATATGCCTGAAAGATTCCCGTGAGATGGAAATCAGGCAGGCCGCCGCGGAACAATCCCGCTACAAAGAACCCGAATCAGAACAAGAAGAGGTGTTTTGATATGCAAGATGTTAAAAAGGGATTTGAGAGGTTATTGTTTTCTTATTATGAACTTGAAGCTGCTCAATTTTATTTTGAGCAGGTACAGCACGAATTTATTACGCAGTTTGGCGAAAAGTGGGTTTTGAAAATTTTAGAGTTATGTGCAGATGAAGGAAGTCTTGAAAGTTTAGTGCATCAATATTTACAGGAGAAGTCATGATCCGCTATGGTGAACCAGAAACACCGCCGAAAGGGGTCAAGATGATTGATGCCGTCTCCGGCAAAGAGGTGCTTGTGCAGGAATTTCAATTCGAACAGCATCTAAAACAATGTCTTTTGCCATTATTCACGGAAGCCGGGGTGAATTTCGAGACGTTGAACAATGATCATCCGCTCAGCGAATTGATCGCATTGATGGTCACGCTCTTTCAGGACATGCGTTGTCGCCTGGAAATGGCGCGGAAAGAGTTCGACAAAGTGCAAAAGAAGCAGTTCGAAGATCACAAAACGATGCTCAAATTTATGGAAATGTTTGTTAAACAACACGCCCAACCAGCGGAGTCCGATAATGTGATCCCGCTGCGTAAGGCGGCATGATATGATTGATACACGAGTAATCTTTGAGGCATGGCTGGATCGGAATTATCCGACCTGGCAGCATGAATTTGATGTTGAGGAGATTACCGGGCGGCTGGTGAATATCTATATTGAGGAAGAAAACGCCCCTGAATTCGATTTTAACGCGAAAGCGCGGGAAACCGCTTTGATTAAGAAGGCGATCAAACGTCCACAACTACAGTTGATGTAAACCACGTCCGCCCCGGAGAGCATGACCTCGTCCGGGGCGGCTTTTGCCAGAGGGAAAACTTATGACATTATATGATTTTAGATTGATGCCTGCGTTAGATTTGATTCGCAAGGGGAATGTGCATTTATTAGGCCTCTGCAATTTGACGGAAGGGGAACGCGCCCTGTGTGATGTGTTTTCTGATTATTGTGATGAATTGAATAAGCGAATTGATTATGTTGTGGATAATCAACGCGCGCTTGGACAAACAATTGATAATTTATCGGCAGAGAAGCGCAATCTTGAAAAGAAACTCGGCTGGCTGAAAATCGAGATTGATGCACTATAAAACACGTCCGCCCCGGAGAGAGTGACCTCATCCGGGGCGGCTTTTCCTGGCACAAAAACGGTATAGAGCCTGTCTTGTGTAGGAGTTTTGATCCTGCCAGACCCCCGCCGTTTTTGTCAACCAAAAATGTTACCCTATCAATTTTTTGTATCAATTGAACTCGTCAATCTCATTAAGTTTATCGTGATGTCGCTGACGCTCTGCTTCGTGATCTGGCAACTCCGCAAAATTGCGCAACATCTCGACGGCCGGCGCGAATTGCATCATTACGTTCATCCTGAAATCAATGAGAGTCGCTTGCCCGTGATTTATCGAGGGGGGGATCATGATGACTAAAACGCCGCGCTGTGAAATCCATCAGCCGAGCTTTCGCCATCATCTGCTAAGACAATTCGAATCCGATGACGCTTGCTTGCGCTTCTTTTTGCGGCGACATACGCTCTATTTGTTTTATCCCTCGATCCTGATGCTGGGGGAGATCGCCGAAAAAGTGCATGACGCCTTTCTCGATTCGTTTTTGGATCCGTTACACCGTTCCAGAAACTTGCTGGTCGAGCCTCCGGGTGAACTATTGGGTAGAGTGGCGGGTAAACTCCTGGAACGAATTGACTATATTGAGTATCACGGGAAAGTCAGACACTCTGAAACGACCGAAAACGACATCCGAGGAGAGGTGACGCATGAGTACCGCGTCAATTTGCTAACGATCAATACTATCTTTCGTGAGGAACGCTTACACTTTGACGTTGAGAAAGCGAAAGCGTTGCTTGATTTGCAAGAAGGGATGTCGGAAGCTCTATTGATTGAAAAATATCAAGCGTTACACGTTTTACAACTCTCGCACAAACGCGCCCGCGCCGCGTTCGCAGTCCTGGACAAGCAGGGATTTACAAAGTTGAACGGCAACGGCCGGGTCTGGGGGCGTGATGTGCTCAAATTGTGCTAATGGGAGATACTATGCCAGTCAATTGGAATAACTATCCGCCATTTTGGAAGAAGCTTCGGAAAACCATTCTCCAACGCGCTGGGGATCGCTGTGAGTTTTGCGGCGCGGTGAATTATGCGCCGCATCCGGTGACGGGGAGCAAGGTCATATTAACCATCGCCCATCTTGACCACAATACGACGCACAATGATGTTGAAAACTTGCGGGCGTTGTGTCAGAAATGTCATTTGACCTATGACGCCAAACAGCACGCCACAAACGCCGCCATCACCCGCCGCAAGAAAAAAGAACGCGCCGGACAATTACCCTTGTTTTTGTGCTAAATATTTCTTGACTTAAAGTCTATATATAGTAGGCTGTCATCAGTGAGAGCCTACCACATATAGATTTTTTCATTTAGGAGATAAAAACATGGGATATAAACCCTTAGCAAGCATCAGTTTTGCAGAAGCACAATCCCTCCTGAGTAATCTGACCTTGATTACGATGGATAACGAGCAAGTCTTTACGATCAACCCCAAAGGCTTTACCTTCGACTCCGGGGAAATTGAACTCAACGACCCCCCTCCTGAATATGCGTTGATTAATGCCCACATGGAAGATGATCCGATTCATGTTGATCACACTACCTTGAAAGACTATGCCTTAGTCTGTACGAGTCAACCCGGCGCAATGGGCGTCAGTCCGGCGCCGTTGGATTTGGATTTACCGGAGGGGTGTCTTGATATTCTCCTCAAAATTCGGGTTGATACCGCGTTGGATACATCCGGCGACCCCGTGTCGCGGCTATTATACCGGCGCAAAACTTCGACGGACACAATTTTTGCGTTGGGCGTCATTGATAGTCAGATTGGTTGTCAGATTGGAAGTAATACTTATGTTTGTGGAGACATCTCACTGAACAGTTATCCGATTTTTCGGTTAGACGCGGTGGGGGATGTGTTTGATTTAGGCGTCTCGTTGGATTTTGACAACATGGAGTTGCATTTTCTCGTCAACGGGTTAGTGACTGCCAACCAAGCCTTTGTGACAACCGGCTTACCAACCCACCTGGAGGACACAATTGAGATCGGGGATGTCGGGTTTAGCGTCCTTTCATGCGCCCTCGTGTATGATCTGCTCAAACCGCTGCATAACGGTTTCGGTGCTGACAAAATGCTTCTGCCCCCGTTTCCGATCAAGCGGCCGGTGCATAGCCTCAACTATTATAACTTTCGCCCGGTTTCTGGCGTGACCGGCGTCAAAGATCATGCGCTATCGTCAACTTATCGCGCCAACCTGACCCTGGCAACCGGAGCCACGATTGAAGCCGTCGAAATCGTATGATTTACACCCGTGAATTTCCCATCACCTACGGCTTTCGGATTTTGAATTACAATCCGCAAGCGCATATCGTTGAGCTGGTCAAAAAGGCGACTTCTGTTGGCCCAGAACAAGGCGGGGCCGATGAAGTCACCTTTGACGAGGCGGTTGGGTTGGAAACGGGGATTGAGAAGATCGTCGCGGACACCTATCAAGGGCTGAAAAAAGATGTGACGGAAGGGGAAATTATTGACGATCAGCCCTGTCCTGAGACGCTTACCCTTGCCGAATTTGACATTGACGGGTCATACATCGAACCGTGTACATTGTCTGATGGTGGATTTATTAACATGCACGGCTTAGGTTCTACCTCCGTCTATAAACCCACGCTCCCAACCATCGCGGACGCGGTTGCTGGCATGACTGACCCACAATTTGTTCCGCTGGGCCGGCATATTGCCATTTATGACCGTTTCTTGGATGGCTATGACATCCCTCAACCCGAAGAACCGGAAGAACGCCGAGGCATCGGCGATTTTAACCGAACGGTCAAAGCGATTGCGACTTACGCGCATTCCGGATCAGTCTATCTCCCTACGCCGCTGACGTGCTGGGGCGAAACGCATCCGGCCGGGTGGAATTCCTGCACCGGCGGTCAAATCATCCCCCCGTTTTTGTTTTTGTTCGGGTCGCATTACAACGAAACCTGTGTCGGCGGCTGGCTGTATCATTATCTTGCTGACGCCGTGATGTATATGTTAGACACGGGTTCGGGCTTTGTCGGGCATAAATACACAACGGCTGTCGAATATGCGACCGCCGTTTATTATTCGCTCCGGTCATTTTTGGCGACGGGTGAGCATACCATTGAGATGTGCCAGGCGGCCGGCGCAGATGGCTGTATGGCGAACTATTGGAATCGGTTGGAATATTTCGTCTTACGCGAGGACCCGCAAAACAAATTTTTCAAGCGCACCGCCGATCCCTGGGTCATCCGCTATCATGTCCCGATTATTGACTGCTCCCGGCGCGTCAAATTAGTCAATGGCAATCCGTCCATTGTGCCGGCGTTGATCGGCGCGGCGTTGTTGGGCGGGCTGACGACGTTCGGCTTTCTCAGCGCAACGATGGGCGCGGGCGTTGCCGGGGCAGGCCGACGGACGCCGAGGAGACACACATAAATGGCGACTCGCACGAACGCGAAAGAATTATTGATTCAGGCCCTTAATACCGACTTTCTCCCGGAGGGCTTCGCCGAATTCCTGCAAACGCCGCTGCCGGAATTCGACACGGCCGCGATGACGGTTGAGGAGGCGATCATGTGGGAAGGGCAATTGTCGCGCTATCTGTGCGCCGTGTTTACCGCGTTTGTCGGCCTCTATCCCCTCGAAATCCCGTTGCGCATGGGGCAAAAAAATGCGACACAGCAAGGCATGTTGCTGGCCGCATTGCAGGCAACGCGGACGGTCAAAGCCTATTATACAGGAGATTTTGAAGCCCAAGCAGGCGCAATCAAAGAGCAAATCGAAGGCGTTCAGCCGGTTGATGGGAAAATCTCTATTGATGAGGAATTCTGGCAGGGAATATATCGGGGGGTTGGCGAACTCCTGGCCGCGTTTAAAGCATCCCCGGATGCGTCTGAAGCCTGGTTCGATGCCATTCAAACCGCTGAAGTCATCGCCGAAACAATGGACGGGATCGCTGATGATCTTAGCAATATCGCTGAATCTACCTGGCGCAATTTGACTAGCCTGAGCCGACTACTGTTGTCAGATATTACGGGAGTGAATTAGATGGCGTGGCATAATTTTATCAAAATAGCTGGTTTGGATACGTCGCTGACCGACGAAGAAGCCGCTTCACTTCCCGAACCAGAACCCGATCCGTCTGACCTTGCGCCCTGCCCGCCGCAATATTTCGAATTGTTTCAAGGCGGGATCACGGTGACGAATGTAGATGAGGACACCCCCGGAGAAACCCCTGAGGACGAAGACATTACGACGCAGTTACAAGCTTGGCTTGATGAGGTTGATCGCTGGTTCGGTGAGGATTGGGAAAAATGGATTGACGATACGATTGCATTTTCAGAGTCCGAAGGCTCTCGCGGCGATCTGCCTGTGCCCATTCCGCCCCAACTGCCTGACCTGACTGATTTCATCTCCCTGCCGGCACTGATCGCGCAGTTCGGCCCGTGGGGAATCGTGATCTTCGTGGGCATCCGGGTGGTGAAACGCCTGGTCGAAGGCTGGATCGAAAAGAAAATGAACCCCGGCGTGGGGGAATTGAAACAGATGTTGCAGGACATCCGCGACGCGCTCAAGAAAGGCTTGCTCTACAATGACGGCGCGGACGCGCTGCTGAAACAAGCCTTCCTCTTTGATGATGGGCTATCGGGCGCGAATCAATCTATTTTGAAGGCGGGCTTGTTGTTTACGGATGTGTTTGATAACAAGCTCAAGGGCGCGTTGGAGCGCGGGCTGCTCAAAAATGTGACGATTGTCGAAGGCGAAACCACTGTAACGCGGACATTGAGCATCCTGGAATTGATGAAAATGAGCATTGACGATTTAGCATTTGTGGACGCGATTATTGATTTTGGCGCGTTCCGCTGCCACATTCGCGGCAAAATGATCGAGTATTAGCCTATGAAATTCTTTCTTCATGAAAAGAGTGTGCGGATTATCAACGGCGCGGTTGACCTGACGTTCCGGCCGGAAGAATTCAGCCAATTAGAACCGCTTTACCCCGCGCTGCCGGCCGGCATCCAAACGCGCTATTGGACGCCGGAACGATCCTATATTTCAGACGGTGAGAGCATGGACCCGATTGACCATGATTGTTCCGGCTACGTCGAAAACGTTGCGAACTACATCGCCCCGGCGATCTGGGCGCATGTCAGCTTGTCGAAAACGGTGTTGTGTATCAATTCCGATCCGCCTGATTTTATCACGTTTTCCGCCGCGTTGCGCGTGTCGTCTGATCCGGGTTCCCTGTTGTTACCCGTGACGTATTCTTGGAACCTGAAATTACGCGATGAAAACGGGCTGATCCAGGATACCTTTCACAGCGAATTTGTGGACGGCTCATTTGCGGGCTTGTACTCCTACAAAGAGGGGCTGCCGTTGGGACGGTATCACTTAGACGAGGCGGATTTCGACCGCGTAACGGTGGGCAATCTCACTTATACCGTCAACCTGGTCAGCCCCGTAGAATTCACAATTTATAGGAACTTGTAACTTATGGCCGAAGTGACCCTTTCCGGCGTGACGTTTCCGACGCCTGCGCCGTATGATAGCAAAGACCCGCATAAACAGAGGGAAAACCTCTGTTATGTCGCGTTGCAAATCCTGCAAGCCTTCCAGGGCGCTGGATTCAAGTTCGGGGACTTCGATAAAGCGACCAAAGACGGCGTTGACATCAAAACCGCCATTGACGGGGTATCTGTGACCGTTTCACCGACTGACTTGGCTCCCCTGGTGCAGGCGGTCAAAGATTTACAATACAACGATAATGTGATTGATTTCGGCGTGTTCCGCATCGAACTGCGCGGCAAATACAAGGAGACCTAAGCCATGAATAGTTGTGAATTTCGGATGACGCGCGACGGGCTGAATACTGTGGTCTATCTCTCCGATCCGGTGAGCCTGTCAGCTATGCAGACCTTTGCCCAAACCCTCAAAAATTACTCACAAGCTGAAATGACCTACCAATCATTCACCCAGGGCGCAGTCGTCGAGGATGACACGCAAGGCGACGGCGATTATGCGAATATCGGCTTGATCGCAAAGGTGTTTGTCCGCGATCAGGATGACAAACAAATCTGGGAGATTCCAATCCCATCCCCTACCGATTCCATGCTTGATGCAGATCAAGAAGTCACCCCGGCCGCTGGGGCGGAAATCGCCCTGGCATACAAGCTGTTGACCGGGAAAAACGTCTTATTCGAACACGGGGCATTATCCGGGAAAGCACGAAATCAATATTGACCTCACGAAATAAGAAATTGAATTTCCGATTTTTAACTTGACAAAAAAGAATATACTTCTTAAAATCACAATCGTTGCAAATTCAATTTTTCATATTAACCAAACAAAAGAGGTAACCGATTATGGCAGCAGGAACATTAACTTGCACAGTTGAGGATTACAAAGGTAAAACTGCGACTTGCCGCGTGAGTTCGACCGATGCGACAATCGCAAAAGCCCTGATCCTGGCTGAGTATGTCAAGACGCATAGCGACGCCAAAGTCAAAAGCTATGGCTTGACGCTTGATTATGCTGGCGATTCATGCGATTCCGGCAAATATGACCGCGTGTTACAGGGGTTGCGCTATATTTACGAAAAAGCCGATGGGAAAACGTTGATGTTTACGCTTCCCGCCCCGCGCGACGAAGATGTGGACGTTGATCAAGAGCCTGACTCCGATACCGCCGAAGATTTGCGGGATATGCTTGCATCCGTTTCGGCGTGTACCAGTGCAGCCGTATTCCAGGGCGGCGGGTTGAATTCTCGCTTACCGAAGAAAGAATCTCGGAAAAAGGCAACTTCTGGCGTGTAACGATTCACCATTAACCTCTAACTAAAAAGGTGTGTTATGGCATTAAGTACAGAACAAAAAACCGTGTTGCAAGGTGTCATGTTGCAGCGAGCCAAAATCTTGGTTGACGCTGCGCAAGCCGTGTTTGATGATGTGGAAGCGCTGGTGCCGGCAACGTCCCCGGACGTTGATTTCGGAACGCAAGTCACCGCGTACAACGCGATCCGCATCAAAGGCTTATCCGACATCGCCGACATCATCCGCGAACTCCCGTAAGCCCGCGCTTACGTTACCCGGCGCGACCGTTGCGCCGGGTCATCTCTATGCTCCCTGAAATCATCACCCTGATCGATAAATTAGGCTATCCCGGCGCGATGCTGATCGGGATGTGGTATATTTTGCGCCACCAAGACCAGCGCAACAGCGAAAAAGACGAGTTGATCTATCAGATTTTGAAGGAAGGGCAAACACGAGTAGAAACCCTGGTGAAGATGGTCTTGGATTTATCCAAAGAAGATTCGGAAACACGCGCCGAGTTAAAATCAGCGGTCAATGCGATGCTGGAAAGCCTCCAGCAGATGCGTGAATATTGTATGAAAAGCCGGCAACCATGAGCAGCATAATCGCCCTCCTGATCTTCGATGCGCTCCTGTTTATTATCCTTATTCTCATGCTTGGCTATCACCTTCGGAGCCTCAAAAAAGACCGCAAAAAAACCGCCTACATCCGTCAAGAACTGGAAAACGAGCGCGAAAAAACCAACAAATTTCACGTCACCCTCGATGAAATTCGCGGAATGACGAAATAACCCCGATGAAAATCAAAGACTTTCTACAAATCGTGATGGACGCCTCGCATGAAACCGTCAAAGGCTTGAAAGGCATCACCGCCAAAATGGAATTTCTGCTGAAAGTGATCAGCATGGTACTGGCCGCGCAAGATGTCAAAATGGAATTCGAAGACGGCCTGCGCGACCTGACCGCCAAACGGATCGCCCTCGAAATCGGCGAAAAACTGAAGGCGAAACAGGCATAAAAAAAACCTTCGAGGTTTTCCGAAACCTCGAAGGTTTGTCTTGTGCTTATTATAAGCGATCAATAATTCTTCTGGTCGCCTCCGCGACCGTGATCCCGTGCTTTGCTGCAAACGCCTCCAGCCGCTTGCGCTGCTCCGGCGTACACCGAAACGCCATTTGCTCTGTCATCTCCCCCTCGAAGCTTGGGGCAATCATCCGCGGCCGCTTATCCTTTGCGCCTGGCGGCCTTCCTTTGTTGCCTATATAAACGCCTTTTGGCATCGTGTGTTTCAGCGGTCCCAGCAGGTGTCCTGCTGGGTCCGCTGCTCCATGTTATGCAATATAATATTTCCCGTTACACACCTGACACAAACATCCTTCCTTCTTACATCCTTCATACGATACGCGATCAACCTCATACGCATACACGACATTCTGATAATATTTTGCCGTGTCCACTGTCGGATTTTCCCAATCATTTGAGAGGTTCGCTAATTCCTCAGCGGTGATCGATCTGCAAAAAGGTTTTGGTTCAATTGTTTTTTTCATGGTCTGATTCTCCTCTCATCTGTTTTCATTGTCAAGCAAAATTTCCAAAAAATCGCTTGACAATCAAAACAAAGAACCTTATATTATGCTTGCGCTCGTGTTGAGCGTGGTTGACACAAGCCCTGGGTGATCCGAATCTTGGCGGGTTCAGTCCCCAGGGCGTTTTTGTTAGGCGTTCAGCACATACTCGTTGACAAA
>Ga0209450_10000795_pt1 | contig 15881 bp, 14 predicted proteins | sample FrelakmetLWP11LW_FD_187149 | JGI IMG/M metagenome (GOLD analysis project Ga0209450, IMG submission 187149) | Freshwater lake sediment microbial communities from the University of Notre Dame, USA, for methane emissions studies - LWP11 LW (SPAdes)... | ecosystem: Environmental > Aquatic >...
TTCCGGGCAGTGTCAATAGCCATGTATGTAATGTTGACCGGATCGATAAGGCTCAGGTCAAACGTGACCCGGGGGGTAAAGAGAAGCTCCTCAGTAATTTCATTATAAATAAGTGTCATATCCCTCGCGGCCGATTCGTCAAGCCTTTCTCTTTCAATGTTTCCTTCAAGCCTCGAAAGAATGCTTTTCATCTCGTTATACCAGATGTCTTTCTTGAACTTGGCAATGCTGATCACCTTATCATACTGATAGAACTGCTGTTCGAACTTATTATTCATGAACTGGTCAACAGCGAGGGCTTCATATCCCCATCGGGCAACAATGATCTCCCCGTAGACCGGTATCGAAACGGGGGAGGAGATATTAGGATTCAGCTTTTCATATTTTACAATGATGCCGCTGAGTATTATCTGCGGAATAACAAGGAACGGTATCAGGATATATATTGTAACCACTGCCTTGAAGCTGTCGGAAATCAGGAGTCCCATCATGTTTGCGGTAGCCCAGCAGGATAAAAGGACCAGCCAGTATTCCAGCCACATTCCCTTTATCCCGATGATTGAATTGCCCACGATAACAAAGGTTGCTGCCTGAACAGCCGAGATAAGAAACTGGACACCTATTTTTGACAGGAGATAGCTGTTCCAGCTCAGATTCAGAAATGCTTCCCTCCGCAGTATCTTCCTGTCCTTTATTATCTCCTCGGCGCTGACTGTGAGGCCCATGAAGATTGCAACAATCACTGACATGAAGATATAAACGGGCAGGTTGCTGTTCTGAATTAATGTGTAGGCAGGCTGGCTTACGCTCTCATCGAAATACCTTATGATAAAGGCGAGGAAAAATGCCAGGACCGGTGCCTCAAGCAGCGTGATAACCAGGTATTGTAAGTCTGAGAGCTTGGATAGTATGTCACGCTTCATGAAGACAATGAACTGCTTCAGCTTGTTGGGTGTCTTGAGGGTTATCTCCGGGATAACGCTTACCGGCTCGGGCTGCGGACCGGTCTCCTCCCTGTTTGATTGAAAGTATGCACTCCACTCTGAAGGAGATATTTTCCTCGTTTTTGTCGGCCGCCCGAATTCATCCAGCACCTTTGACTCGACGATGCTGAAGATCTGCTCCGGATTGACATTTCCGCAAGAAGGGCACTCACTGTCGTTGTATTTCGGCAGTTGCATACGGTCTTTAAAATACTCTATTGAACCGACGGGGATGCCGTAATAAATCATATGGCCTCCGGTGTCAAGGAAGATCAGTTTGTCAAACATCTTGAAGATATCTGAGGAGGGCTGATGGATGACGACAAAGATGAGCTTCCCCTTCAGTTTGAGGTCATTGAGCAGGTCAAGTATGTTTTCCGAATCGAGCGATGAGAGTCCTGATGTAGGTTCGTCAAGGAACAGGATTGACGGTTCCCTGATCAGCTCGAGAGAAATGTTCAGTCTTTTCCGCTGTCCTCCCGAAATCTTCTTGTTCAGGGGGGTGCCGACTTTCATGTCCTTGATCTCGTAGAGCCCCAGGCTGTGAAGAACATCCTCCACCTTGCGGGTTATCTCGGCATCATTGAGATTGCCGAAACAGAGTTTGGCGTTATAAAAGAGATTGTCAAAGACTGTCAGCTCTTCGATCAGGAGATCATCCTGGGATACAAAGCCGATCAGCCCCTTGACCTTTTCTGCATCGTCATGGATGTTCACCCCGTTAATCAGCACAACGCCGCTGTCAGGTCTGTTAATTCCGTTCAGAACGCCCAGCAGTGTTGACTTGCCTGCCCCGGATGCGCCCATTATCCCCACCAGCCTCCCCGACTCTTCCGTGAGGCTCATTGTGTTCAGCCCGACAAATCCTCCCTTGAACTTGTATTCGATATCCTTAACCTCGAACACCACGCGTGAAGCAAGGGCCTTTTCGTCAAGGAAATGCCTGATCACTTCGGAGTAGTATATTGGCTTGCTGCTCATATACTTGAGTGATGCGCCACGCTCAAAGAGGTACACCTTGTCCTCATGCCTGAGCTGGCCGCTGAGCAACAGTTCTCCGGTGCCGAATGACCTGAGGAAGAGCATATCTGCCTGGGGCAGGTTAAGCACCCTGACCTGGCCCCTTACCGATTCATTGAATATATGCCTTGTCTTTGCAAATTTGTGCTCCCGGTTGTTGTCAATGACCAGTATCTGTGAAGAGTCAGGTACTGCTGACCTTTTTGAAAGCACAAATGCCTGTATAAGCTTAAAATCTTCCGGGCTTACGTTAAAGCCTTCAGCAGCGGTCACAATGAACTCAAGTTCCGTTGAACTTACCTCTGACCCGTCTGACCTGCAATACTCAAGGAGCTGAACGAGAACGATAATCTTCTGGTTCAGGGTGAGCTGAGCCCCTATGTCAAAGCATATCTTGATGATCCTTACCGATATTGCTGCATTGCGCCTTGCCTCGTTCCCCTTCTTCAGCCTCTGCTGGGCCTCGGCATAATAGTTGTCGAAGATCTTCAGGTAGGCATCAACACCCTCCTGGTTAAGCTGCGGCCTGAGAAATGACTCTACAACCCTGCGCCTGTCAGTCTCACTGCCCTGTGCAGGGGCAATGATGGCAAAAAGGTGCATCAGGGTATTAAGTATCTTTTCATTCATCGGGCAGCAGTATCAGTCCGTGGATTAACAAAGGCTGAAAATAATATATAGGTGCGAGAATTCCTAAAATATTTCAAGACTGTCTTAATAGATGTACGGGCAGGAGCCGTTGTATTTGACCAGGGCCATCAGGGACCGATACGCAGGTAGCTGTCGAGACACGACTGACGGTCAGGGTATATCTCAAGGGCTGTATGAAGATGAAGAAGTTCAAACAGTTCCCTGGCATGGGGTGTCAGTGAACAGAGCCTGAAAGTACAGTAGTTTGAACGGGAAACACGCAGGAGATGCAGAAACATAGCAAAGCCTGTGCTGTCAAGGTAATTCACACCTTCAAGGTCTATGACAGCTCTGGTGTAGGGTATGTCAAACAGCCTCATAATGTGAGGTTTAATGCTTTCGACATTTAATGCGTTGATCCTGTCGGTATTGAAACTTATGACCTCGATCCCGTCAATCTTTTCAGACAATACCATGTCAGATCAGTGTTTACTACTCATGAAATGGTCTATCTCAGCAAGCACTGTCGCAGCATCCTTTTCGAACCTGGAGATAAAGTCATGGTAACCATTCTGGTTGATACCCGCCTTTGCCTGAAGCTCAAAATCCTTCAGCATCCTTGCCGTTTCTTCCATTCCCATTACCGTGACAGACCCCTTGGCTTTGTGCGCAAGCAGCCCCAACTCAGTATTGTTTCCGCTGTTCAGCAGGCTCTTCATTTCGTTTACGAATTCCGGAATCTGGTTCCTGAATATCGCAACGATCTCTTCCATTATTTCAATATCTCCGCCGCTTACGTTCATCAGGTAGTCAGGGTTGAATGACTTGTATTCCATCGGTTCATGTTTGAATGTGATGCAAATATAAAAATAATGATCCGCAGGTTGATACGGGATGTAAAATTAGAGTATCCAAAAATGATTTATCGCAGGTTTTTATCAGGTTAAAAATGATACTTTTGTTGTGTACAGAAAACATAATGTTATGAAAAACACTCCTTTTCTTAAGTTTCATGAGGCTCTCGGAGCAAGGATTATTCCCTTTGCCGGTTACAACATGCCGGTTGAATATTCCGGTATCACCGATGAACATATGACTGTTCGCGAAAAAGTGGGTGTTTTTGATGTGTCACACATGGGAGAATTCTGGGTTAACGGCCCGCGCGCACTCGAATTTCTTCAGTATGTTACCAGCAATGACGTATCGGCACTGACTGACGGAAAGGTTCAGTATACATGTTTCCCGAACGGTAAGGGGGGCATCGTGGACGATCTGCTCGTGTACCGGTTCAGCAAAGAGAAGTATCTCCTGGTTGTAAATGCCTCGAACATTGAGAAGGATTGGGCATGGTGTGTTCAGAATGCCACCAGGTTCGGCATTACTGCAGGTCCGGGTAAGGATATGAATAATGCCTCCGACGGCACTGCCCAGCTCGCCGTGCAGGGTCCGCTGGCACTGGCGGCGATGCAGAATCTGACAACAGAGAAAATAACTGACATGGAGTATTATACTTTCAAGGTACTGAAATTTGCAGGGATACCTGATGTAATACTCTCTACCACAGGATACACGGGTGCAGGCGGATGCGAGATATATGTCCGCAACGCTGACGCTCCGCGTCTGTGGGAGGAGGTATTCAGGGCAGGAGCTGACTATGGCATCAAACCTATCGGGCTTGGCGCAAGGGATACTCTTCGCCTCGAAATGGGATTCTGTCTGTACGGGAATGACATAAACGATGAGACGTCACCAATAGAGGCCGGGCTGGGCTGGATCACCAAATTCGTTCCCGGCAAGGATTTTATTGACAGACCACTGCTCCTGAAACAGAAAGAGGAGGGGACAGCCAGACGGCTGAAAGGATTTATTATGATCGAGAAAGCTATACCTCGACAGCATTATGAGGTTGCCGATGCATCAGGGAAAATAATCGGAGAAGTGACATCGGGAACAATGTCTCCGGTATTGAAACAGGGCATTGGAATGGCTTACCTCCACAAGGATTTCTGGAAGAACGACAGCGAGATTTTTATCCGTGTCAGGGGTAAGGATATGAAGGCAAGGGTCACGGCCCTGCCATTCGTCAGGAAGTGAACATACTTAATGCAAGAGATATAGTGGTGAAAAACAACCTCGAGATATGCCTGTCGCCAGCAATGTATGAAGCGCATTCAGATACCGGGGCTGTTGTGGTGATAATCGATATACTCAGGGCAACAAGTTCAATATGCACTGCATTTGCGAACGGGGTAAGTGAAATAATCCCCGTTGCCACCGTGGAGGAGGCAAGGGAACTGAAAGAGAAAGGCTATCTTCTTGCAGCAGAACGTGATGGGTATATCCTTGACTTTGCTGACTTTGGCAATTCACCCTTCAACTTCACCCCTGAAAAGGTACGGGGGAAAAGCGTGGCTTACAGCACTACCAATGGTACCGGCATTATGAAGATGGCATCTGACTGTCATGCTGTGGTTATCGGGTCGTATCTTAATTTCTCAGCCCTTTGCCGCTGGCTGGAAGATCAACGGCGTAAGGTCATAATTATTTGCGCCGGATGGAAGAGACGTTTCAACCTGGAGGATACACTTTGTGCAGGAGCCATAGCAGAAAGGCTTCTGGAGAGCGGAAGATTCACCACGGTGTGTGACTCGGTGCACGCTGCCACTGATCTGTGGCGTCTGGCAAAGGATGACATAACCGGTTATATTGAAAAAGCAGCACAGAGATCGAGACTGAGAGACAAGGGTCTGGATGACTGCATCGGCTACTGCCATACCTTTGATGTGACAGCTGTTATCCCTGTCCTTCGGAACGGGAGACTGGTCCTTATGAGATAATCACACAATGTGCAAACGAGATAATACAGACAAAAACACAGATGAACTGAAAACATCCGAAATCATAAATACTTACTGAAATGAAAAAGCACAATTTTTATGCAGGACCTTCGATTATGCCTCAGTACACGAATGAGAAGGTGATCGAAGCTATTCGTGATTTTGCAGGCACAGGACTTTCGATCATGGAGGTCTCTCACCGGAGCAAGGAATTTGTTGCGGTCATGGATCAGGCCGTGGCGACGGTTAAGGAACTTCTTGACATACCAACGGGATACTCCGTTATTTTCATCGGAGGGGGCGCAAGCCTTCAGTTCGCAATGGTACCGATGAATATGCTCGAGAAGAAGGCAGCATACCTGAATACCGGAGAATGGGCAGGAAAAGCCCTGAAAGAGGCTAAATTCTTTGGAGAGGTTGTTGAAGTAGCTTCATCAAAAGACAGGAACTTCAATTATATACCCAGGAATTATGTGGTTCCGGCTGATGCCGATTATTTTCACATTACCACAAATAACACCATCTTCGGCACTGAGCTGAAGAAAGACCCGGATGTCAGTATCCCCCTCGTGGCCGATATGTCAAGCGACATCTTCAGCCGTCCTGTTGATATCTCCAAATATTCCATCATTTATGGCGGGGCCCAGAAAAACCTTGCACCTGCCGGCGTCACATTCGTGATAATAAAGGACGATGTACTGGGTAAGGTCACCAGACCCATACCAACGATGCTTGACTATAAGACTCATATTGAGAAGGAGTCAATGTTCAACACTCCTCCTGTTCTTCCTGTCTTTGCAGCACTCAAGACTCTCGAGTGGCTGAAACAGAAAGGGGGTGTGGCAGCAATGCAGAAGATCAACCAGGAAAAGGCTGCCCTTCTCTATGATGAGATTGAGCGTAACAAACTCTTCACAGCTACAGTTCCCGACCAGGAAGACAGGTCTCTCATGAATGTCTGTTTCGTGATGACGGAAACCTATACTGAGCTTGAGAAAGAGTTTGCCACATTTGCCAAGTCGATGGGAATGATTGGCATTGAAGGACACCGTTCCGTAGGCGGCTTCCGTGCGTCACTCTACAATGCACTGCCGCTTGAGAGTGTCAGGGCACTTGTGGATTGTATGAAGGAATTTGAAAAGAAATACTAAAACAGACCATCATGAAAGTACTCGTTGCCACAGACAAACCGTTTGCACCGGTTGCCGTCACTCAGATACGCGAGGTGACGGAAAAGGGAGGTCATACCCTGGCACTGCTTGAAAAATACAAGACCCCGCAGGAACTGCATGCCGCAGCATCTGATGCTGATGCCATGATTGTCCGCTCAGATATCGTTGATGCGGCTCTGATAGCCGCTGCTCCGAAGCTGAAGATAGTTGTCAGGGCCGGCGCCGGCTATGACAACCTTGACCTTCAGGCATGTACCGAACGCAACATAGTTGCGATGAATACACCGGGCCAGAACTCGAACGCCGTGGCAGAGCTTGCATTCGGGATGATGATCTATGCGGCAAGAGGTGGGTTCGATGTTAAGACCGGGTCTGAGCTTATGGGTAAGAGCCTTGGGTTGCACGCCTTTGGTGCGGTAGGAAAGTGCATGGCACGCATCGCAGCAGGATTCGGGATGAAAGTTTACGCCTTTGACCCGTTTGTCGATAAGAAGATTATTTCAGAGTCTGGCGTGACGGCAGTGAACACCGTCGAAGAGCTCTATTCCTCATGCCAGTATGTCTCGCTGCATATCCCGGCCAATGACAAGACCAGGAACTCGATAGGTGAAAAGCTCCTTTCACTCATGCCCGGAGGTGCAGTGCTGGTCAATACGGCCCGCAAGGAGGTCATTAATGAGGCCGAACTGGCTGCCCTGATGGAGAAGAGAACCGACTTGAAATACCTCTCTGATATAGCCACTGATAATGCAGAACTGTTTGCTTCCAGGTTTGCCGGACGATATTTCTTTACTCCAAAGAAGATGGGTGCGCAGACAGAGGAGGCCAACATCAATTCAGGTGTTGCTGCCGCCAGGCAGATAGTCGACTTTTTTGCGACCGGGAATGAGAAGTTCAGAGTCAACAAACCTAAATAGAAACCAGTTTTATTATCTCATATGGCTACAGTTAAACCTTTCAGGGGTCTCAGACCGCCGGCGGCACTGGCATCGGAGATCGCCTGCCTCCCGTATGATGTCATGAATTCCGATGAAGCTGCCGCAATGGCGAGAGGCAGGGAAAAGTCTCTTCTGCATATTACCCGTTCAGAGATTGACCTTCCGGAGGGTACCGACGTGCATTCGGAAGAGGTGTACAAAAAAGCCCTTGAAAATTTTATCGCCTGGCAGAATAACGGTTGGCTGGTACAGGATGATGAACCCCATTTTTATATCTATGCCCAGACCATGGAAAGGAGAACGCAGTACGGCATTGCAGGTGCTGCAGCGGTGGAAGACTATCTTCAGGGTGTTATAAGGAAGCATGAGCTCACAAGACCTGACAAGGAAGAGGACCGTATGGTACACGTAAGAGCCAGCAACGCCAACATAGAACCTGTGTTCTTCGCCTATCCTGCTGTGAAAGAGCTTGATAAAATTGTCAGTAACGTGACCGGAAAGCAAAAGGCTGAGTACGATTTTGTTACAGAAGACGGTATCGGCCACCATTTCTGGGTGGTACGGGATAAGGCCGCCAATGAACGGATTGAAAAACTGTTTGCAGAGAAGGTGCCTTTTACATATGTTGCTGACGGCCATCATCGCACTGCCGCAGCTGCACTTGTCGGAAAGGAGAAAAAGGATAAAAACCATTCTCACAGGGGTGATGAGGAGTATAACTTTTTTCTTGCCGTGCATTTTCCTGATAACCAGCTCAGAATCATAGATTATAACCGCGTTGTGAAAGACCTTAATGGCATGTCTTCTGCCGACTTCCTGTCAAGACTGAGAGAGAATTTTGATGTGAAGGAGAAGGGCGAGAAGATTTACAAGCCGGCCAGGCTACACAACTTCTCAATGTACCTGGAAGGAAAGTGGTATAGTCTTACTGCCAGGAAGGGTACGTTCAATGACAGTGACCCGATAGGTGTGCTTGATGTCACTGTGCTGGCTGAGAAGGTACTGATCCCGGTACTTGACATACAGGACCTGAGAAGATCGAAGCGGATTGATTTTGTCGGAGGCATACGTGGCCTCGGTGAACTGAAACGGCGTGTTGACAGTGGTGAGATGAAAGTGGCATTTGCCCTTTATCCCGTTTCAATGAAACAGCTGATAACCATTGCAGACACTGGTAATATCATGCCTCCCAAGACCACATGGTTTGAGCCAAAACTACGTAGCGGACTTGTGATACATAAACTTGACTGAGCGGCTTTCATTACTAAGATGAGCGGCATTAAACAGAATATTGACAATCTTCTGAAGGCAATTCCTTCCCGCGTGACACTGGTAGCTGTAACAAAGACGCGCAGCAGTGAAGAGGCTCTTGAAGCCTATAATGCAGGTTTGCGGGTATTTGGTGAGAATCGTGTGCAGGAACTTGCTGCAAAGAAGGCGCTGCTGCCTCACGATATACAATGGCACCTGATCGGACACCTGCAGACAAACAAGGTAAGGCATGCCGTTGCTGCAGCATCAATGATTGAATCAGTTGACAGTATAAGGCTTCTGGAAGCGCTGAACAGCGAGGCTCTCAGGCAGGAGCGGGTAATAGATTGCCTGCTCCAGGTTCATATTGCCACAGAGGAGACAAAGTCAGGGTTCGCAGTGGGGGAGATTGAACAGACAGACTGGGCCTCTGTGTCCGCGGCCCTTGGCGCTTTGAGGATTCGCGGTCTCATGGGAATGGCCACATTTACGGAAGACACTGACAAAGTAAGGTCTGAATTCAGGTCCCTCGCCCGCCTCTTTTCTGAGACCCGTGTAAGATGCTTCAGTGACAATCCTCTCTTCACCCAACTGTCAATGGGTATGTCAGGCGACTGGAAAGTGGCAGCAGAGGAGGGCAGCACGATGATAAGGATCGGCACCCTGATATTTGGAGAACGAATAAAAAAATAATATGAGCTTGATAAGCACCAGTTACATGGGCATGCAACTTAGCAGCCCCGTTATCGCAGGAAGTTCCAACTTCACTTCAAAAGTAGATTCAATAATAGAGGCAGAGGCGGCAGGGGCAGGGGCTGTTGTGCTGAAATCACTGTTCGAGGAACAGATTGTCACACTCGCATCATCTCTCTCAGCCACAGAGACATATCCCGAAGCCGAGGATTACCTGCAGTATTATACACGGTCAAACAGCGTTGAAGATTATCTGGCACTGATTTCCGATGCCCGTAAAAGGGTAAAGATACCGGTGATAGCCAGCATAAACTGTTTTTCCACACAAGGCTGGATTGATTTTGCGGCTGATATAGAAAAAGCGGGGGCAAATGCCATTGAGGTGAACATCTTCTTTATGCCCGTGGATATGCACCAGACTGCAGCCAGGGCTGAATCACTCTATTTCGGCATCATTGAAAAACTGAAGAATAAAGTATCGATACCTGTAAGTGTCAAGATAGGAATGCGATTCTCAAATCTCCTTAATTTTGCATGGCAGGTTCATAACTACGGGGCTTCCGGACTGGTACTGTTTAACAGGTTTTACGAACCGGATTTTGATATAAACAAACTCTCCGTGGTACCGGCTCCTGTTCTGTCAAATCCTGCTGAACAGAGGTATGTCCTGCGATGGGTAGGAATGGTCAGCGCTCTCAACATAGATATGGATATCTCTGCCTCAACGGGGGTTCATACGGGGGAAGATGCAATCAAATACCTTCTTGCCGGGGCAAAGACAGTTCAGGTATGTTCCGCACTTTACAAGAGAGGCTTTACCGTGATCACGGAGATAAACAATGCACTCCGGAAATGGATGAATGATAAAGAATTCTCCCGGATAAGTGACTTCAGGGGGAAACTGAACTATCGCAACGTTGAAAACCCGGCGCTGTTTGAGAGGTCCCAGTTTATGAAGCACTACAGTTCTTATATCTAGACTATTCCCTCAGTACGGCTATCAGTTCCCTGGTAAGCTGCTGCTTGGCTTTATCATAGGTGCCTGCTGCTTTTTCCAGCCCGGTGATAATAAATACGCGGTCAGTTTCGGTTATCATCCCTGAACAGGTATCAAGAACAGTGAAACACTCCAGCGAGGTCAGATAGTCTCCCTTCATGAATATGTCAGCCAGGGCAAGGGCATGATCGGCGTAATCAAGACCCGACTGCCAGCATGAGCAGGCAAGCATGGCTTTTGATGCAGGCTTTGTCACGGCAGAGATCGAATCTATTACTTCTGCGCGGCATGACAACTCTTTCATATCATTGAAGAAGTCTGATATTATCAGCTTAATGCTTTCATCTTCAGTATTGTCATAGAAAAGAGCCAGCAACCTTATTGCCCCCTCATACGGCTCACTGCCACGCAGGATACCGATTTTTTCCTCAATCTCGTAATGTCTGCCGCCGTTAAGAATCCTGTTCAACTCGGCTAACTTTTTGTCAGACCTTAACATACTACCTGGTTTTGAACAAATTTATGTCTAATTAATTACTTGCAGGCAAATTTGAATAATAAAAAAAAAGTGGTAATTTGGTCGGATAAATGCCTGTGAACTCTAAAACGAAAATCACTATGAACATTAAACTTAAAACACTGCCACTGATTCTGGGAGTGACGGTTCTCTCGCTTTGTGTGGTTTCAGTATCATGTAAGGGGAGGACGAAAGGGGAGGCGGTAGAAAATACCGGTGAAAAGGTAAGTGCTGATGCTGAGACTGTGAAGCACATCAAGAATGCAGAGAAAGTATTTAATGCTCTCCCCACACCGCTTGAAATAGCTCATCTCATAAAAGGAACCGGGGCAACGTTTGATGAGACTCTGCTTAATCCGGTTGAGAACAAAAGCAATTATACTACAAGTAAGAGCATGGCCCTTAATCTGGGTGTCTTTACCTGTGATCTGAGTTTTGCCAGCATGTATGACCAGACCTCAATGATCATAACCTATATGGAGGCGGCAGAGAGTATGGCCAACGGACTGGGTATACTAGACGCCATCGATGATGCCACGCTTGAGAGGCTTGAACAGAACGTCAACAACCGCGATGTCATCATGGAGATTGTCTCCGAGACATTTCTGAACTCACAGTCATACCTTGAGGATGATGAACAGCATGCCGTTGCTGCCACAATTATTGCCGGCGGTTTTATGGAAGGACTGTACATCTCGACCAATATGGTTGATATGAAGAACTTCAAAGGGAACAAACTCGTCGCCACAATAGCTGATCAGAAAATGTCTGTCGATGACCTGGTGCGCATGCTTGAGTCCTACACAGACAACACTGCCATCCAGGAGCTTATCGGGCCGATAAAAGAGCTGAAGTTGATCTACGACAAAATAGAACGCTCTACGACCCCATCCTCAACCGAGTATGATGAGAAAACCGGAGTGACTGAGATCACCGGGTCAGCCAGGTCTGAGATCAAGCAGGATGTCTTTCTTGCCATCAAGGCGAAGGTAAGTGAAATAAGAAACTCATACGTAAAATAGAGACCGATGAAACAGCTGATACAGATTGTTCTGATAACGGCTATCCTTTCCCTGGCATCGTCAGGGGAAGCGGCAGCACAATGCAAGGGTTTTGCCAAGTCACTTTGCAAAAAGGAACTGGGGGCCTATCTGCACGACGGTAACTACCATGCGGCTGTTCTGGTCGAAGGGGAAGAGGCCGAACTTTACAAGACATTTTATTCTGAAATGGAGTACCGTGTAGCCATTTGCGGCGCAGACGGACTGCCACCAGTTGAGTTCTCGGTACTCGATGCCACAGGAAAGGTTCTTTATACCAACACTGAGGCAGCATTGAGCGGGATATGGGATTTCAAACTCGAATCGAGCCAGCAGCTCAAGATAGTCGTCAGGGTAACTACCCTGGGAAGCAAGGATGATCTGCCTGCCAGCGGCTGTGTTGCAATAATGTTCGGGTTCAAGACCAAATAACCCTCCACTGACAAAATCAGGAGCCATACCCGGAAAGGGGTGGCTCTTTTTTATTTGCCTTCTTCCTCAAATGTCTTTCTGCACCTGTGGCAGAGATGGGTTGTCTTCTGATCAATATCTTCGACATACGTGCTTGATCTCATCACGCAACTTGAGACATGACAGTGTATCAGGCCGAAGGTATGACCGAGTTCATGTACAACTTCCTTTATAGTCCTGTCAAGCAGCAGGGCGTCATCCTTCTTCATGCCGTAAAGTTCATTCCTGAGCCTGTAGACCGATGCCACTGCTGCGTCGCCTCCAAGCATCGCCTGTCCGAAGATGTAGGTCAGGATGGGAATGAAAAGATCAACCCTGAATATCCCTGCAATCTTTATATAGTCACTCTTTGTGCATGATGACACCTGCTGCAGCAGCTTGTTGCCGTCATACTGCCTTCTGCCCGGGCTGTAGAACGGTTCGAGCTCCATATGACCCTCTTCAATGACAACAGGGATCCTGAATTCATTATCCACCGCTTGCCCTATCTTGCGAAGGAAGTCCTTCTCAAAAGGCCCGCATGAAACCAATATGATCTTGTTTTCTTTCAATCAGTGTGAGCCTAATGGAATTATTCCTGCTGCTTCAGATCATACTTCCTGATTTTGTTGTAAAGGGTGACCCTGTCGACATTCAGGGCTTTTGCTGAACGGGAAACATTCCACTGGTATTTGATCAGTATCTGCTCAATATGCCTCTTCTCCAGCTCGTCAAGGCTCTCCACTGAACTGCTGATAGCCTCCTTGCCCATTGGCAGATCTTTAAGCTTGATCTCCTTCCCGTTGCCAATAACAATGGCTCTCTCTATCATGTTCTCAAGCTCGCGAACGTTACCTGGGAATTCAAATTTCTCCAGATGCTTCATTGCTGCCGGCTCAATGGTGATCATGTCGCGGCTCATCGAGGTGCAGTATTTACTGATGAAGTGATTGACCAGCAGGGGGATATCCTCGATCCTCTCCCGCAGCGGCGGGATGGTGATGTTTACCACATTCAGCCTGTAGAAGAGATCCTCACGGAAAGTACCGTTCTTTACCATGCTCCTCAGATCCCTGTTTGTGGCACATATGACACGGAAGTCGGAACTTATCTCCTTGTTGCCTCCCACACGCACAAAGGATTTTGTCTCGAGGACCCTCAGCAGTTCAATCTGCATCTTCGGTGATATGGTTGCTATCTCGTCAAGAAATATTGTGCCGCCGTCAGCCATTTCAAACCTTCCCTTTCGGTTGAAGGTAGCCCCTGTGAAAGCTCCCTTCTCATGCCCGAAGAGCTCGCTCTCAAGCAGACTCTCTGTGAGGGCACCGCAGTGAACACTAATGAGCGGGAAATACTTCCGCGGTGAATTTGAGTGTATAGCCCTGGCAACCAGCTCTTTGCCAGTCCCGCTCTCTCCGGTGATGATGACTGAGGTGTTTGACTGGGCTACACTCTCAACCTGTTTCAGTACCTTCCTGATAGCCTCACTGTTACCAATAAGGTCATCAATGTCTTCAAGGGTGGTGACCTTTCTCTTCAATGCCTCATTCTCGGCTTTCAGCGCTATATGGGTTGCCGCATTGCGTATCAGATGAGACAGGTCATCGGGATCGAACGGTTTGGTTACGTAATCATAGGCGCCGTCTTTCAGCGCCTGAACCGCCGTGTCGACAGAGGCGAAGGCTGTCATTATTATGACAATGGTCTCTTTGTTCAACGCCCGTATTCTGCGGTGCATTTCCATTCCGTCCATGCCCGGCATCTTTATATCTGCCAGTACAATATCGAATTCCCGTGACTCGAGGAGGAGAAGTGCTTTTTTAGCATTCTCGGCACATTCGACATCATAACCGTCTTCCATAAACCAATTGAACAGAGAATCTCTTACTGACTCCTCGTCGTCAACGATCAGTATTGATATTTTTTCTGCCATAACGCTTCTCTTATACTTTTCTTAAAGGTAAAATTATTGAGATTGTGGTTCCTTTACCAACAACTGAATCTACCTCAATTCTGCCACTGTGGTTTTGTACTATGCCATGAACAATTGCAAGGCCCAGACCAATTCCCCTGGCATCATGCTTTGTGGTGAAGAATGGTTCAAAAATATGGTGAATGTCGTCGGGAGCTATACCCGAGCCGTTGTCACTGATATCAACCCTGATGTTGTTTTCATCAGTGTTTCTTGTTCGTATTATTATTTCCCCGTTATCGGAGACAGCTTCCGAAGCGTTGACAAGCAAGGCCACGCAGGCCTGCTTTATCTGGTTGGGGCTGCAATGGATGAGATCTGACTGTGCTCCGAAATCAGTCAGGAAATTTATGTTGGCTATTTTTATATGATGAGTCATGAAATCATATGTGTCGCGAAGTATTTGTTCAAGGTGGTACTCCTCAAAATCATCCTGGTCCTTCCGTGAGAAGTCCAGCAGCCCTTTCACAATGTCTCCGCATCTTTTTGTCTCACCCTCAATAAGCTTCAGTTGCCTGAGAATGTTCTCTCTTTTTGCGGGAGTGAGATCACCGTTGTCGAGTTGCTTATAGACAAGTTTTGTATAGACTAATATTCCGGAGAGGGGATTGTTAATCTCATGAGCCACCGAGGCTGACAGTTTTCCGAGTGAAGCTATCCTCTCAACGTTGATAAGCTCATTCTGAGCTTCGGAGAGCTCCTCTGATTTTTTCTGGACCTTATATTCGAGCTGCCTTGACCAGTTTTCAAGTTCATTTGTGGCATTGTCAATATTGTCAAGCATATTGTTGAAGGCCATTGACACCTTCTTCATGTCATCAAGCAGGTTGGGTTTTATCTCCAGCCTTGTATTCATCTCACCGTCAGAAACAGCCTCGCTGGCCTTTATGATGCTGTTAAGCGGATCCTTGATTCTCCTTCTTGTGAAGAATATGAGTGTGGTGACAATTATTATTGTTGTCATCAAAGACATAAGCAGGAACTGTGCCGATGACTTTTTCAGTGCGTAGTCGAGGTCGTTCAGGGGCATCCTGATTATCAGCGATCCGAGCAACTCCTCGTCTTCACTGTGAGCATGGCACGAAGCCGTATAGCATGAATATTCGTTTAGAATAGGCCTTCTTATCAGCAGATGTCTCTGCCCTGCCTGGCCGGGATTCATGCTGCAGTCACTCTTGGCATCAATGATCATGTAGCTCCTCTCTTTCCTTGAGAACATCGTGCTGAGGTTATCATGACACGATATGCAGTCTGGGTTACTGTGGCTCTCTGAGTCGCCTTCGAACGAGGAGTAGACAAGATTATCAGTTTCATCATACATGTTGACATCTTCAATACCGGGCATGGTATTGATTATGTCAAGTGTGCTGTGCAGGGTCCG